>Ga0210406_10000045_pt1 | contig 189066 bp, 186 predicted proteins | sample IncBWC30MmetaG_FD_155454 | JGI IMG/M metagenome (GOLD analysis project Ga0210406, IMG submission 155454) | Forest soil microbial communities from Barre Woods Harvard Forest LTER site, Petersham, Massachusetts, United States - Inc-BW-C-30-M | ecosystem: Environmental > Terrestrial > Soil >... | reverse complement strand
TTTATAACGCCGGTGCACAAGGATTTGGTGGCTTACTTAAAAAAGCACAATCTTCAGTTTCCGGAACAAGCTCTTCGGGTACAAGTAGCAGTAGTAACAACAGTAAATTAGGTGCAGGTTTAAGTAGTGACGATATTGTAAGTGGTTTGAAAGAGGCTTTAAAAGTAGCGGCGGATAGTACCAGTAAACAATTGTCAAAAGCCGATGGGTATTTTGGTAATGCTGCCATAAAAATATTAATGCCTCCTGAAGCACAAAAAGCAGAAACGACTTTACGTAATTACGGTATGGGGCCAATAGTTGATAAAGCAATTTTATCAATGAACAGAGCAGCCGAAGATGCGGCAAGTGGAATCGGAACTATTTTTGTTGATGCGATCACTCATATGACCGTGACAGACGGATTAAAAATATTACAAGGAAGCAATACTGCTGCAACTCAATATTTGCAACAAGCAACAACGGCTGCTTTAACAGAAAAATTCAAACCAATTATAACAGCGTCTTTAAATAAAGTAAATGCACCTGAATATTGGAAAGATGTTTTTAGTAATTACAATCGTGTATCTGCAACAAAAGTAAATCCTGATCTTGTTGATTATGTAACTACAAAAGCTTTAGCAGGGTTGTTTTATAATATTGGATTAGAAGAACAAAAGATTCGTACAAATCCGGCAGCGCAGGTTACAGGACTTTTACAGAAAGTGTTTGGTGGGAAATAGTCTTTAACTCCTGGTTTCTAGTTCGTAGTTCTTCGTTGTTAATTTAACTAAGAACTACGAACCAAGAACTTAAAAAGAATCTAATATCTCTTTTCTATAACGCGTTAGTAGCGTTGTTTTTGACATAAAGCCAATATAAATTCCTTTATCAACGATCGGTAATTGATCAACGCCTGTTGTATCAAACTTATCCATGATCGTATTAAGGTCTTCTGTCAATTCAATTACCGCAGCCGGCTTTTCCATTAATTCCTTTGCATAAATTCTTTTATTCTGCTCCGGTTGAAATAGAATTGATTTGATATTGATCAGTTTTATAATGCCCAAAAGCCTTCCACGTTTATCGATCACAGGAAAAGTATTACGTTTGGATATGGTAATAATATTAGAGATAACAGGTAATAATTGGTTGGCTTCCAAACTATCATAATCTGTATCGATCAATTCGTTCACTTCTAGTCTGCTTAATAAGAATTTATCTTTATCGTGCATGTGCACATTGCGGTGTAGAGCGAGGTTTCTCATCTCCATTGAAACAGGTTCAAAAGCTTTTACGATCATGTAGCTGATAGCAGCTACGATCATTAAAGGAATCATCAATTCGTAACCACCTGTTATTTCAGCGATTAAGAATATACCCGTAAGTGGTGCATATACCACGCCACTCAATATACCCGCCATGGCTACGATTGTTAAATTGCTGACAGGTATATTGGGTAATCCCAGTAATTTTAATAAGGTAGCAAAAGCAAAACCAAGATAAGCACCTACAAATAATGAAGGTGCAAAGTTTCCGCCATTACCACCGCCTCCTATTGTAAAAGCTGCACCAAAAACTTTAAAAAGCATTACCAATGTTACGCCTGCAAATATTGCCCATTGATCTATAAAGAAACCTTTGAGAATACTTTTTTCAAAAATTCTTTCCGGCCTCATTGTGGCCAGAGAGGTAATGCTGGTATACCCTTCACCAAATAAAGAAGGGAAGAATAAAATCAAAACGGCTAATAATAAAGAACCAATCAGGGCTCGTTTATATTTCAATTTTATACCGGACAGCTTATGCTCAAGAAAGGTGAACATCTTTGCATAGTATAGAGAAACGAATCCTGCCAATATTCCTAAAATAATATAATACGGAACATTGTTATAATTGAATGGAGCCTGTAAATTGAAGTACAATAGAATACCTTCTTTCAAAACTATTTTTGATAATAAGGCACCTGATGCCGCAGCGATGATTAACGGAATAAATGCATTAATACTTACATCAATTAAAAATACTTCCAGTGCAAACAATACGCCGGCAATCGGTGCATTAAATGCCGCAGCTATTCCACCTGCTACACCGCAGGCCAGCAATAAGGTTCTTTCTTTATAAGATAAATAGTAAGTGCGTGCAAAGTTGCTGCCGATAGCAGCACCTGTTGCTACTATTGGCGATTCAAGCCCTGCAGAACCTCCACTGCCTATTGTTATCGCGCTTGTTAATACATGCGAATACATTTGGCTTAAAGGAAGTATGCTTGAATTTTTTGCAATAGCATAAATAATCTTGTCGTTGCCTTTATAAAAATTCCCTTTCAAAATTCTATTAACAAACCAAACGGTAAAAAATATACCAATGGCAGGTAGAAAAACATATAAAAATGGCCAGAAACTATTTTCTGTGCTCTGCTCAATAAAACGATGAATATAAAATGCAAATAATTTTAGAACGATGGCAGCTGAAGCAGAAGATAAGCCAACGATCACGCAGGCAATATGCAAAAACTGTGTTTCGGAAAGTTTTTTGCGAATGCTTACAAGAAAATACCTTACTTGTTTATGAACGAATCCAAACATCGATTTGCTAATTAATTAAAGAAGCGCAAAGGTACTTGATTTGGAATAAAGCAGGAATTTATAACGTTGTACATATAAGTTTTAAAACTATCTGTAATACAAGCTAGGAGCCATTGCGCCATTGTGGGTACTCAATAATAAATGCTGCAAGGATAACCAAAAAGCTACCTGCGATCACCTGCAAGTTGATCACTTCATGTAATAGTAATCCGCTAAAAAAAATACCTGCGATAGGTTCTATATTAGCATAGATGCCTGTTTTTGCTATTGATATTTTTTTGAGTCCGTAGTTCCACAATAACGAAGCGATGCAGGTACAGACTATACCTTGCACCAATAAAGAAACCCAGGTTTGTGTAGCTAGATTTGTTGGCGGTAATCCATAAAGATATAATGAAGCCGGAATTAACAAAACGGTACCGAACCACAAAGTATAAACGGTTAAAACCAATGGAGAATACTTTGTCATTAATTGCTGACTAAAAACAACACTTATCGATAATGTGATCAATGATAAAATAATGAATCCGTCTCCTATCCAATTGTTATTTGAAACAGACCCCCCGATAACGATATAAATACCAATGATAGAGATTAGTATCCCGATCAATGTTAGTACGCTGAGTTTTTCTTTAAGGAAGAAAAAAGAGATAATAGCAAACATCACCGGCGTCATCCCGATCATTAGAGATGCGCTTGTGCCACTGGTTAAAGATAACCCTGCAAATTGCAGAAGGAATGTACAGGGTACTGTAAAAAAAGCTAATGCGAAAAATTTAGGCAGGTCTTTTCTATCGGGCCATGTAAATTTTTTATTGATCGCAAAAGGGATCAATGCAATTGCAGCAATAATAAATCTGTAAAAAGCAATATGCGGAAAGTAAAGTACAGCGGTTGTTTTCTTGGTAATACTAATTGATAAGCCCCATAAAACGCAAGAAAAAACGATAGATGCAACGGGAAGATATTTGGAAGATCTCATTAATGGCTCCCCCATTTTTGTATGCGGTTGTTGTATGTATCTGCAACATAAATAACGCCATTTTTATCTACAAATATACTTGTAGGATCATAAAGCTGTAGGTTACCACCACCTCTTCCATTTCCTCCTGCTACTGTTACAGCTGTATCAATTCCATGTATATATTTTTGTATGCGGTTATTATATCTGTCGCATACATACATATCTCCGCTTGTATTAACTGATAATCCCCACGGACTATTAAATTGTGTAGAACCATAGCCGTAACCGTTACCACCACCAACAATTAATGGTGTATGAATAGAAGTATCGGCAAGCCATTCTTTAATGCGGTTGTTTCCATTATCGCTTACAAACAGGTTGCCGGTATTATCAACAAATACCGATATCGGATAAGAAAGCTCAGTAGATCCCGCACTTCCTGCCACAGTTATACCATAATGAACAGAGGTATCTGCGGGCCATTTTTGTATCCTGTTATTATATTGATCGGCGATATAAATATTGCCGCTATTATCAACAAATATTCCGGTTGGTGTATCAAGGTGAGCAGAATCCTGTAATGCAACGCCTGAACTATCGCCCGCTACTGTTATAACGGTATTGCTGCTTTTTATCCACTTCTGTATGCGATTGTTGTAGGTGTCTGCTATATAAACATTTCCTGCAGCGTCAACGGCAACTGCACACGGCCTGCGAAGTTGATTTGCACCGGTTCCACTATCTATTCCTCCAACCAACGTTATGCCGGTTGTGCTACCGACAGTCCATTCCTGTACACGATTATTGTAAGTGTCGGCTACATAAATATTACCTATGCTATCAACAAATACACCATAAGGAGAATTTAGTTGATTGGGCAAAGAGCTATCACCATTGCCACCGGCAACAGTTATCCCAACACCATTTGAAGTATCTACTGGATTACCGGATCCCGGATTGGTTGAACCTCCCGGAGGAGCTTTGTATTTACCACAAGAAAGTAATACTACTATTACCACCAATATCGGTAGTATTAATTTCACAGTAATATGGTTTTCTCTTATCATCATTATATTACTCTTAACAGAGTATTTTCCTGCAAGGTATGCTGTCTAAACAAAAATAGAAGTTAATGTCTATTCTTTAATAAAATCAGTAGATTATTTAAGTGCCATCATATTATCCGATGCGATAACTTTACGTCATATACTATTCGCTTGACAACAATTGGATTAATATCAGATACTCATAACTATTTAGATGAAGCAGTTTTTGAACATTTTAAAACCTGCGATGAGATATGGCATGCGGGTGATTTTGGTACTATTGATATTGCCAATAAATTAGCTGCGTTTAAACCTTTAAAAGGTGTTTATGGCAATATAGATGGACAGGATGTAAGAAGTATTTATCCCGAAAAGTTGCAATGGAACTGTGAAGGTGTTCAGGTATTTATGAAACATATCGGCGGTTATCCTCCAAATTATAATCCCGAAACAAAAAAAGAATTATTAGCAGCGCGGCCCAAATTGTTTATCAGCGGTCATTCGCACATTTTAAAAGTGATGTTTGATGAGAAATTGCAGTGCTTACACATGAATCCGGGTGCGGCAGGTAAACAAGGCTGGCAAAAGGTACGTACACTTATCAGGTTTGTAATTGATAAGGAAGATATGAGAAATTGTGAAGTGATAGAATTGTTGTAATTACGCTTCTTCAGTATCCTTTTTACTAATTACGATCAAAAGAGTAGCTATAGGCCCTAACACAACTGATATTATAAACCAGGTAAGGCCATCCCTGGTTTTTGATTGAGCAAGCCCAACATTAATCAAAGCTAAAATGAACCAAAGCGCAACAAAATTTTGACTGAAAATATCAAATCCAAACATTTCTATTCTTTTAAAGGATAAATTATAAAATATACGAAAATGGCAATATAATAGATTTATCCGCTTATAAAGCACTCAAATATGCCTCAAATATAGAAAAAAATAGCTATCTCTAATTCCTTAATTTTACGTTTAACAATTTATTTATGTGTAGGATAATCTCTCTTTTCATTATTGCTTGTTTTTTTGTTGTATCCTGTAATTCTACCGATACTAATGATGTTGCGATCACACCTGGCGCTGATATTCAACAACAATTAAAAGATCAGATAAAAAAATACCCCGATTCTATTTTACTAAGAGAGACATTGATACAAAATTACCGTGATAGCGGAGAATACGATGCAGCGATATTGGAAACAAAAAAGACCATCGCTATTGATAGTTTGAATGGTATTTTATGGGAACATTTGTTTTGGTTATACTATGAAAATGAAGACACAACAAATGCTATTGCAAGTTTGGAGAAAGCTGCATTTTTAAAACCTGATCCACAATATTTTGTAACATTAGGTTCGGTATATGCACAGGCGAAAAATACCAATGCTCTATTAGTAGCTGATAAATTATTTACTTACCCTTCTGCCGATTATAGAAAAGAAGCATTATTTATTAAAGGCTTGTATTATTCCACGATCGGTGAAGGAGAAAAAGCAATCCCATTTTTTGATCGAAGTCTTGAAATGGACTATACCTATTTTGATGCATACAGAGAAGAAAGTATTTGCTTATATAATATGGGGAAATATCAGGATGCGATTAAGAAATTACAAAAAGCAACCAGCGTTAAAAGCGACTATACTATTGGTTATTACTGGATGGGGCGTTGTTATGAAAAACTAAATAATAAAAAAGAAGCTATCGGTAATTATCAGTCCGCAGTCCAAATCGATCCTGACTATGATGATGCAAAAGACGCCTTGAAGAGACTGGGGAATTGACTTTCAAGCAAGAAGCTTTAAAATCCAAAAAACAATAAATCAAATTTCAAAATTGGTATTTGATTTATTGTTTTTTGGATTTTTGTATTTCCCTCCCTCCTTTTATTTTCTTAATTTTGCTCTATTAAATTTTATTTATGGCACTTATCGCTCCATCATTATTGTCAGCTGATTTTTTGCATCTTGAAAAAGATTGTAAAATGCTAAATGAAAGTAAGGCAGACTGGTTTCACCTGGATGTGATGGATGGCCGCTTTGTTCCTAACATAAGTTACGGGCCAATGATGATAGAATTTATCCGCAAAACAACTACTAAGATCTGTGATGTTCATTTAATGATCGTAGAGCCGGAGAAATATGCCGAAGCTTTTAAAAAAGCCGGAGCAGATATACTTACTGTTCATATTGAAACCTGCCAGCACTTACACAGAAATATTCAACAAATTAAAAGTCTTGGAATGCAGGCTGGCGTTGCCATTAACCCACATACACCCGTTAGCGACCTAAATGATATTTTAGGTGATATCGATGTGGTTTGTATGATGAGTGTGAACCCGGGCTTCGGCGGACAATCATTTATCCCTCATACACTTAATAAGATTAAGTTGTTGAGAGAAATGATCGATGAACGTTCTTTAAAAGTAAAAATTGAAGTAGACGGTGGTGTTACTTTAGAAAATGCCCGTTCTATCGTTGAAGCCGGCGCCGATGTCTTGGTTGCAGGAAGTACAGTTTTTAAATCAGCTAATCCAGCAGAAACAATTACAAAATTGAAAAGCTTTTAATAGACCCTATCATCTTCATCATCTAATTTTCTGAATGCATATAGCATACAACTGACGTGTAATGCCTGGTCTATTTCATTATCAAATAACATTTTTCTTACTTTTTCCAACGGTAATAAAATAAGTTCTATTTCTTCGTTGGCATCCAAATGTTGTGCTGCTACCTTTTTTCCGCCGGTTGCTAAAAACAAATCGGTATAATTATTTAATATACCCGGGTTGGCTGCTACTTTACCAAGGTGTTCCACATTCGCAAATGCATAACCTGTTTCTTCCAACAATTCTCTTGCAATAGCAGTGGCTAGCTCTTCTCCTTCTTCAACAAAACCTCCGGGAAGTTCCAGTATTGTTTTACCTATGGGATGACGATATTGTTTGGTCATGATTACATCACCATCTTCTGTAATGGCCACTGCACAAGCAGAACGAGGCAATTCTACAACATAGTATGATTCTACAATTTTGCCATTAGGCATTTCGCATTTGTCTTTGCGGGCAGTAAAATATTGAAATCGTGCAATATATTCTGAAGAGAGCGTTTTCCAGTTCATATTATTCTATTAAAAAAATTGTCTGAATTTGAATTCGTCAGATGGATGTAGTATTAAGATCTTTTAATCCATAAATCCGGCGAATCCCGATTCAGACAATAAATATTACCAATTCATTCTTTCACGTAATCCTAATACGTGTGCTGTGTGGTGTTTACAGTGCCATGCGTATGAACCCAGTAAATACCAAAGTGTTAATTCTTTTTTTGCTTCAGGATGATAAACAGTTCTGTTCCATTCATCACTTTTAATATGTTTTATCACCTCTATCCATCTTGCATGCAATGCGTAAAGCAGTGTTAAAGATATATTGATCGGCAAATTTTTTGTATCACTTAACTCTGCCCATAAAGCTTCTTCATAAGGTTTGATCGTAGGATTGTTTTCTGTCAACCCTAGTTTAAAACGTATGTAAGCATTCATGTGGCTATCAGCTACGTGATGTATTAATTGCTTTATTGTCCAGCCGTCAGGACGATAAGGCGTATTTAATTGTGCCTCATCTAAATTCAAAATTGAATTTTCCAGTAGCTCTGGCAGGTACTTAATATCAAGTATCCATTCCTGTAATTGCTTTTCAGAAAATGGTTGTGGCTCGTATTTGCCTATTGGATATCTTAAGTCTTCTGCCATACAATAAAAATTAATTTATTAATGAGATTTTGGTTTAGCGGGTGCTGGTGCTACTGGTGCAGGAGCAGCTGGAGCCGGTGGTGCCGGAACTACAACAGGAGTTTTTATAGCTAATAATTCCATATCAAAAATTAAAGCAGAACCGCCCGGGATTTGCCCACCTGCGCCTCTGTCACCATAACCAAGATCGCTAGGGATAAACACTTTAAATTTATCACCAACATGCATTAATTGTAAAATTTCTGTCCAGCCTTTAATAACGCCACCTACTGGTATTGTTAATGGTTCACCTCTTTTGTATGAGTTATCAAATTCAGTTCCGTCGATTAAAGTACCTGCATAATTCGCTACTACAGTATCTTCTGCTGTTGGAGATTTGCTAGCTGAATCTGATTTTCTTAATACTTCATATTGTAAGCCATCAGGCAAAGTAATTACACCTGCGCGTTTGCCGTTGGCATCTAAAAACGCCTGGTTTTTTGCTTTTACAGCAGTTAGCTTATCGGTCATGTATTTTTGTATTTTTTCCTGTATCGTCATACTCGCTTGTTGATCGGTTAATGTTGTTGGCCTGTTTTTAAAAACATCTTCCATTGCTTTTTGCATAGCAGGATAAGATATTTTATCAATTCCCTGTTTATCTAAATTGTGTGCAATGTTCATACCCAAAGCATAACTGAAAGAATCAGTGGAGTTTTTTAAAGATGGTATGGTAGCTGCTTGCGGAGCTCCTGTTACTTTTACTTTGGGAGTTGTTTTTTTAGGTGCTACTTGCGCCTGCGTAGCTGTACTTGCCATTGCCACTATAACAGCGGCAAAAATAAACTTTGTCATTTTTTAGTTTTAATTGGTGTGATGGTTATAAAATTTTTATTCTTCTCTTATTTCTTTCCCTGTAAGGTGAATGAATACGTCTTCTAAGTTAGCCGATTTTACTTGTTTCGGCCTTTCAAAACCTGTAGCTACAAGATCATCGATCATTTTATCGGGTGAAGCCAAGGCTATTATTTTGCCTTCGTCCATTATAGCGATACGGTCGCATAATTGTTCTGCTTCATCCATGTAATGTGTAGTAATGATAACAGTGGTACCTTCTGCCCTTATCTTTTCTACCAAATCCCACAAATTTCTGCGTGCTTGCGGATCAAGTCCTGTTGTAGGTTCATCCAAAAAAACAACTCTTGGTTTATTGATTAATGTAGTGGCGATAGAAAAACGTTGTTTCTGTCCGCCACTCATTTCTTTAAATTTGTTTTTGGCTTTATCTTCCAGGTTTACCAGTTTCAATAGTTCCATTGGATCGACCTTTTGATTGTATAAACCTGCAAAAAGATCGATCAACTCTACTAAATTTAAGCCCGGATAAAATCCTGATGTTTGTAACTGAACACCGATTATCTTTTTAATGCTATCCGGTTCTTTATCCAGATCTAGCCCGTCGACAATTACTTGTCCGCTTGTTTTATCACGCAGCGTTTCTATAATTTCCAGTGTAGTTGATTTACCTGCACCATTTGGGCCCAATAATCCAAATATTTCCCCTTCATACACCTCGAAAGATATGCCCTTCACTGCCTCAAAAGAACCGTAATTCTTCTTCAGATCCTTAACCGAAATAATTGTTTTTTGCATACCTAATCTGCTTAATAGCAGAGCAATTTAAGTAAAAAATAGCGTTTCAAAGAGGTGCATTTATTCATTGTAGCTATCATTTATTAATAGTGTTGTAAATACTTGCTATTATTAAATAAGAATCACGAATTTTGCGCATTATTTGAGAGGGCTAAATTAAACGAATTAAGTCAATCAACCCAAATAACCAATAGCAGAGATGAAGGTTTTTAAATTCGGCGGCGCCAGTATTAACAGTATTGAACGGATAAAAAATGTAGGCAAAATAATTGAGTCATTTAAAGGCGATAATATTTTAGTGATAATATCTGCCATAGGCAAAACCACCAATGCTTTAGAAAAAGTAGCCGAATCCTTTTTTACAGGAAATAAAGACGAATCGCTTCAACTTTTTACTGCAATTAAAAACGAACATTTAACACTTGTTGAACAATTAGGATTAAAGAAAGTTGCTACTTTAAGCGATCTTTTTACAGAAGTTGAGTGGTTATTACATGATAACCCGGTAAGAGATTACGATTATTATTACGACCAGATAGTCTGTTGCGGTGAATTATTAAGTACTGCTATTATCAGTGATTATTTTAATTCAATACATATTAATAATAACTGGGTTGATGTGAGAGACACATTTAGTACCGATGATAATTTTAGAGATGCAACAATTGACTGGAAGGTTACTGAACAAAAAGTTCAAAAAAATATTGTACCGCTTTTCTCAAAAGAAAAAATAGTTATTACGCAAGGCTTTATTGGTGCCACAGATGAAAATGAAAGCACCACTTTAGGCAGAGAAGGCAGTGATTATACTGCTGCAATTTTTGCCAATATGCTAAACGCAGAGAGTCAAACAATATGGAAAGATGTTGATGGTGTTTTTAATGCAGACCCTAAAAAATTCCCCTCTGCTACAATTATTAATGAATTGAGTTATAGTGAAGTGATCGAGATGGCTTATTATGGTGCGCAGGTGATACATCCCAAAACGATCAAACCGATTCAAAATAAAAATATTCCATTGCATGTGCGGTGCTTTTTAAAACCGGAATTGAAGGGAACAATCATCAGCAATAAGGCGGTGCAAGGCTTACCTCCTATTATTGTAGTAAAAGAAAATCAGGTGCTGATGGAACTTCGTTCAAAAGATTTTTCTTTTGTAGAAGAAAAACCGGTTGGCAAACTATACGAATTATTCGAAGAGATAAAGATCAGGCCCAATCTATCTCAAAATGGCGCGATAAGCATTTTGTATTGTTTAGATGATAAACCTGACCGTATAGAAAAATTAGCATTGGCAGCAGGTGAAATATTTGACGTACAATTAGAAAAAAATCTTACGTTGTTAACTGTAAGGCATTTTACCGAAACTGTTTTACAAGAATTGACTAAAGAGAAAATAAAGTTGTTGAGTCAGCAGAATAAAGACACGATTCAGATTGTGATGAAGAATACGTAAGGTTTGAAGCTAATATTTATTCAATTAACACTCTCGGCTATAGTTTGTTGAGATAATTCAGCCTTTATACTTAACCGGTAGTCGAGGTTACTCAGGCCTGTCTTTTCTTTGCGGGCCAATATCGCCATGCTCATCTTTCGGGTTAGGCTTGGCGTTAGGAAGCTTGCCTCTTTTATAAATAATCAATCCGTTTAAAAAATTTCTTAATAATTGATCACCTGCTTCCATATAACCAGGCTGGTCTTCATTTCTAAAAATATCGCCTAATGCGCCTTTACTGATTTCAAAATCAGCTAAAGCAAGTATTTGTATAATGTCTTCAGTGTGCAATGAAAGTGCTACGCGTAATTTTTTAAGTATGTCGTTATTTGTTAACATGTGTGTAATAGTTTTTATCTTATTGAAGATTAAAAGTAACACTATTGTTGCATTTTTATTTTATCTTTCCAGTATATCTGCGACCAACGAAAAACTTTATTTTATGAACCCTAAACTCTACAATGTAATATTGGTGGACGATCATGTCCTCTTACGAGATGCGCTTGCTTCCCTGATAAATACTTTTGATGAATGCCATGTAATGAATGTGGCCGGTAATGGAAAAGAATTACTGAAAGAAATAACTAATGGTAACAAGCCGCACATCGTTTTACTGGATCTCAATATGCCTGAAATGGATGGTTATGAAACAGCTCAATGGCTACACGACAACCATCCAAAAATTGGTGTACTAATATTAACGATGTACGATTCGGAGATCGCACTGATACGTTTATTGCAACTTGGTGTAAAAGGTTTTTTAAAGAAAGATGTACATCCTGATGAATTAAGAGCAGCTTTACTTTCGGTAGCCAATGGCGATTATCATTATTCGCACGGCGTGACAGGTAAATTAGCTACACTGTTTCAAACCAATCATGCTAATAATTCATCTCTTGATAAAGCAATCTTGAATGATGTTGAAATAGAATTTCTAAAACTGGCGAGCACAGACATGACCTACAAAGAGATTGCTGACATCATGAAATTAACACCACGCGTTATTGATAATCACCGGGATGCTCTTTTTATAAAATTAAATGTAAAAAGCCGTGTTGGATTAGCTATCTACGCAATAAAAAACGGAATCGTTACTTTTTAAAAAAGTCCGAATAAAGTAGAATCGATCTGGCTGATGATCTGTCCAAAATGTTCTTCATTCTCTGCAAACTTATTGGTGTTAGCATCAATGATCAGCAATGGGCCTTCTTTGTAATTTTCTATCCAGTTATTATAATAATCATTCAGCTTTTTCAAATAATCCAGACGGATATTTTCTTCATACTCTCTCCCACGCTTTTGTATTTGTGCTACCAATGTTGGTACAGATGCTTTTAAGTATATCAAAAGATCCGGTGGTTGCACCATTGATTTAAGTGTTTCGAAAAAGTTATAATAGTTGGTGAAATCGCGTTTACCCATCAGCCCCATATCATGCAGGTTTGGCGCAAAGATGTTAGCATCTTCATAGATCGTTCTATCCTGAATGATCGTTTCTGTTCCGCGTTGGATATCCAGTAGATTGTTCAATCTGCTGTTCAGGAAATATATCTGCAGATTAAAACTCCAGCGAGGCATATCTTCATAAAAATCGTTTAAGTAGGGATTGTGATCCACGTCTTCAAACTGAGGTATCCATTTATAATGTTTGCTAAGCAATTCTGTTAACGTGGTTTTACCGGCGCCTATGTTTCCGGCTATAGCAATATGCTTGGGTTTCTTTGTCTTTGCCATTGGTGATTTTAAAAAAGTTCAGTTTTCAGATTATAAGGTACTCAGATTAACAGGCAGTCAAATTATACATAATTTTTGGTATTTGAGTTGCGCACTATTATTTTTTTAATAATAGTTTAAACCGATGGCTGTTCTTACCAAATCCATAGTAGCTTTGGCACTTGTTCTTGCCTTTTCCGCGCCTTGCTCCATTACCTGCTGTAAATATTTTTCATCATTCAAAATAGCTTCTACTTTATTACGGATCGGCGAAATGAAATTCACCATATCTTCTGCTAATTGTTTTTTCAGATCGCCGTAACGGATCGTACAATTATCAAAATCATCTGCATATTTTTTTATTACGTCTTCTTTACTTACGAGTTTCATCAAGCCGAAAATATTGTCTATATAATCTGGTTTTACCGAATTCTTTTCTGTCGGGCCACCATCTGTTTTAGCTTTCATTACTTTTTTGCGAATCATTTCATCATCATCTGCAAGGTATAAAGTAGCTAATTGATTTTCACTTTTGCTCATCTTGCCTGTCCCATCCAAACTGGGTACTTTTACTAGTTCTTCGTTATAATTAAACGCAACCGGTTCCGGAAAAACTTCGCCATAACGATGATTAAACCGGTTTACGAAGTTTCTGGCCATTTCCAAATGTTGCTCCTGATCTTTACCAACCGGAACATATTTGGCGCGGTGTAATACAATATCCGCTGTTTGTAAAACGGGGTAAGTCAGCAAACCTGCATTTACATTTTCGGGATTCTGGCGAACTTTATCTTTAAAAGTAGTTGTCTTTTCAAGCTCACCTTTGTAGGCCATCATATTTAAATACAAATACAATTCGGATGTTTCATGCACATGGCTTTGACAATACAGCGCCACTTTATCAGGATCCAATCCACAAGCAATATTTTCAGCTAGGACCCTATGTACATTGGCCTTTAACTCTTTTGTATCAGGATGGGTTGTAAGCGAATGAAGATCCGCCACCATGAAAAAACAATTGAACTCTTCCTGCATCCGTACATAATTACGAATAGCGCCAAAGTAGTTGCCTAAATGCAAAAAACCTGTAGGGCGAATGCCACTCATTACTATTTCTTTCTTACCGCTCATAAGTCCGCGAAGATAATATTTTAAGTACTAATTAGTATTAAGTTTTAAGTAATAAGTACTAAGTTTTGATAATATCTTTTTTGATATTACTAACTTAAAAACTTAGTATTTTTGGGGCATGGAAGTAAATGACCAGTTAATAGATAAGTTAGCAAGCCTATCAAGATTGCAGTTTGATGCTACGGAAAAAGCCGCCATCAAAAATGACCTGCAAAATATGATTCAATTCATTGATAAATTAAATGAAGTGGATACTACCGGCGTTGAACCTTTATTGCACATGAGCGACAATGTAAACGTTTTAAGAGCGGATGAAGTCCAGGGAAGTATCAGCAGAGATAAGGCTTTATCAAATGCGCCGGTTCATGATGAGCAGTTTTTTAAAGTACCGAAAGTAATTCAGAAATAAATTAAGAATTAATAATTCCTTTGAATCATTTGAGTATTACGTTTAGCATAAGTACTTACAACTTAAAAAATTATTAATTATCAATTATTAATTCTTAATTAAAATGCAAGGAATCATTCATCTGGAAAATATCACTAAAAGTTACTACTTAGGCAAGCAGGAACTGCAGGTACTAAAAGGTATTAATATTGATATTTTTAAGAATGAATATGTAGCATTGATGGGACCAAGCGGTTCCGGTAAATCAACGCTGATGAATATATTAGGGTGCCTCGACTCTCCTACCGGTGGCAAATATACTTTGAATGCAAAAGATGTGAGCGGTATGCCGGACAATGATCTGGCTGAGGTTCGCAATAAAGAGATCGGCTTCGTTTTTCAACAATTTAACTTACTGCCACGCTTAACTGCTATTGAAAATGTAGCATTACCCCTTATCTACAGCGGTGTTCAAAAAAAAGAAAGACTGGAACGCGCAATGGAAGTATTGACAAAGGTTAAATTAGATGACCGCAGCCACCATAAACCAAATGAATTAAGTGGCGGCCAATGTCAGCGTGTAGCGATAGCAAGAGCTTTGATAAACAATCCCTCTATTATCTTAGCCGATGAGCCTACAGGTAATCTTGATTCAAAAACGTCATATGAGATTATGGATATTCTTACCAAAATTCATACAGATGGGAACACTGTTATTTTAGTAACGCATGAAGAAGATATTGCCGGATATGCAAAACGTGTTATTCGTTTAAAGGATGGCATTATTGCAAGTGATATTGTTACAACAAATAAAGTCGCCCAATCATAATCTCGCCTCTCAACTATAGCAATTTATTACTCGCTTATTTTTATTGTTTGTAGAATATCAACCTCATAGTTCTACACTTCTATTTTCTCTCGTTTATTTTTAAGTAATTATTTACTTTTTTTACAATCTATATAAAATATTGATAGTCAATCTGTTATAAAGAGGCTATTTTTGTTTTAAATAGATCTCGTTTCATTTAATTATTTGATAAATAATTCACAGGCATAACGTTTGAAAAAACTCTATTAAAATTATTTATTAAAAATCAAATAGAATTTTATGTTGAAAATGAAATTAGCAAACAGACTTACAAGCTTAATTATAGCAGGAGTTTTATTATCTTCTTTAAGTTTTACATCTTGCAAAAAGGATAATAACGGAACAGATAGTGGCAATGCGCAAACATCAATGGCGGTAACAGATGCAGCGATCGACGACCCTAATGTGAGCGGCGTTTTTGTAACAATTACAGATGTAAAATTAGATGGACAAAGTGTTCAGGGCTTTACTAAAACCACTATTGACATTAACTCTTTAAGAAACGGCTCAATCAAATCAATCGGAACTTTTAATTTACAAGGAAAAAACTATGGCTCTGTAACATTCGTGTTAGACTATGCTCACGATGCAAGCGGAAATGCGCCAGGTGTATATGTAGTAACTACAGATAATACCAAGCATGCATTAACAAGTTCTAACAGCAGCATTACTGTTACAAAAAACTTTACTTTATCGGATACAGCACATAATGCTATTGTCGCAGATTTTGATCTTCGTAAAATGATCATTCATCCAACTACGGGTGATACAGCCTCTTACAAATTGGTTACTGATGCTGAATTGCAAAATTCTATTCGTATAGTAAATCAGAATGCCAGTGCAACTATTTCCGGTACTTTCACCAGAACAAATGATAGTTCAGATGCAGTAATAGCTTATCTGTATAAAAAAGGAACTTATAGCATTGCTGAAACACAAGGGCAAGGTTCAAGCAATATCCAATTTTCACACTCGGTAACAAGTACTATTGTTGGCCAGGATGGATCATATAAGTTCAGCTATTTAGATAGTGGTAGTTACGAAATTCATTTTGCTAATTACAGAGATGTATATCATAATGGCAGATTGAAATTAGTAGCGATTTACACCGCGGCAATTAACAACATTCAACAGGATATTCTAAACTTCCTGATCCAATTAAGAGCAATTATAACCGGTATTGACATTACAGCGTCAGCTGAAGTTACCGTTAACGATTAATATAGGGATATATCGAACACAAAATTAGCCTTCGTTCGAAAGAATGAGGGTTTTGTGTTTGTAAAAAATGTACTATGCAAACAAATGGTTAATGATAAATTGTAAATGGTAAATGATTTGCAGTATGTTTTACATCGTACATTTAATATCTTAAGTGAATGTTATGGCTTTAAAAATTTATACTAAAACCGGCGATCTTGGTAAAACAAGTTTGATTGGTGGAACTAAAATCGCGAAAAGTAATTTGCGTATTGAAAGTTATGGAACTATTGATGAATTGAACTCTTACATTGGTTTAGTAGCTGATCAAATTATTGATGCACCTAGTAAAACTATTTTAAAAGAGATACAGGATAGATTGTTTACGATCGGTTCATCATTGGCCTGTGATCCGGAAAAAGAACCAAAAATGAAAATTCCTGATCTCAAAGAAAGTGATGTTGAATTATTGGAAAAAGAGATCGATAAAATGAATGAAGTATTGCCTGCTATGAAATTTTTTATTCTTCCCGGCGGCCACCCTACTATATCAACCACTCATATTACACGTTGTGTATGTAGAAGAGCCGAGCGCAATTGCGTAAATATGCAAGAGCATCAGTTATTTATAGAACCTCTTATTATTAAATACCTCAATCGTTTAAGTGATTATCTTTTTGTTTTGGCAAGATATGCCGGGCATTTACTGAATGTGCCTGAAGTTGCGTGGAAACCGCGCATTAATTAAGAATTAGGAATTAAGAATTTTTAAATTTCCCATGACATTCTTAATTCCTAATTCTTCATTCTTAATTAAATCATGTATCCGTCTTTCATATGAAGCGTTCTATCGCTCATTTGAGCCAGTTCTTCGTTATGGGTTACTATTAAGAATGTTTGCTTAAAGTTTTTTCTTAGGTCGATAAATAATTGGTGTAATTCTTTGGCATTTTTACTATCGAGATTACCTGTTGGTTCATCGGCCATTATGATGGAGGGATTATTGATCAATGCCCTGGCTACTGCTACTCTTTGCTGTTCACCACCTGATAATTGGTTAGGTTTGTTTTCTAATCGCCCTGAGAGCCCTAATGTTGCTAATAACTGCATCGCTCTTTCAGTTACTTCCCTTTTTTTAGTACCTGCGATCCAGCCCGGAATGCAAACATTCTCCAAAGCTGTAAATTCCGGCAATAAATGGTGAAATTGGAAAACAAATCCGATATGTTTATTTCTAAAAGCGGCCAGTTTCTTACCTGTCAGCTCATTCACTCTTTCGCCTTCTAAGGTAATTATGCCTTTTTCTGCTTTATCCAATGTGCCTAAAATATGTAATAAAGTGCTTTTGCCGGCGCCTGAAGAGCCTATAATACTAACAATTTCGCCTTTCTGTATAGTGATATCAACCCCTTTTAATACGGGTAATGTTCCATAATTCTTAATAATACCTGTGGCCTTCAGCATGGGGCAAGTTAAGTAAAAAGTAAAAAATGAAAAGTAAAAAGCGGGAAATCAATAATAAATAACAGAATTATAGGCATTTTGGTGTCTTTTTTTTACTTTTCATTTTTTACTTTTTACTTTTAAAGAAAAACACATTTGGTCAGTTCCACCAAACTTTTACATTTGCAAAAATTAAACCCATTTAGAAGATGTTCTGGACACTCGAATTAGCCTCTCATTTAGAAGATGCACCTTGGCCTGCAACGAAAGACGAATTGATAGATTATTCCATCAGAAGTGGCGCCCCTATTGAAGTAATTGAAAATTTACAGGAATTGGAAGACGAAGGTGAAGTATATGAAGGATTGGAAGATATCTGGCCTGATTACCCAAGCCAGGATGATTTCTTTTTCAACGAAGATGAATATTAATATTAGTTCTGAGTTTTAAGTTATAAGTTTTAAGTCGGAAAACAGCTTGCTGATAAAACTTAAAGAATTGCGTTAGCAGTACTTATAACTTAAAACTTACTACTTATAACTTTATGAAGCCTCGGATAGACATTGTTAATGAAATATTAGAGGAATGTATCGTAGCCTACCCCATTTCTTCTTTTGTAATAAGCCTGTACAAGCAATACCAGCAGCGTGGAAGCCTTAGTAAAAAACAACTGGAAGGCATTTATGCCAAATCTGCCCAAATTAAAAATATCTCCCCAAGTAAATTAGCTACGTTAGAAGCTTTAATTAAGAAAATGCCTACCCGGTATAAATCTGATGTATCTGCACCTGCCGCCGCATTTGAAAAAGATGTTATAGTTGGCGAAATGATCGATGCAATCTTAGCCAAGCGCCCTGAACACAAAACAGTCATGTTACTTAAAATTAAGTATGATAGAAATGAAGTGCTTACTGCTACTGAAATAGCCGATCTTAAGCGCTTTATGCAGGCTGTTAAATAATCTTTAGATATTCCCTTTGCCTTATTTTAAATACGGGCATCCTTTCTATCACTTGTCACGTTTATCGGAATAGGTATTTATTGTTGTTTATAACATCTGATCTTTATCCTATTGCGTATATTAAGAGTTGCTTATATTTTATAGAGATTAATCGATGATTCATATTATTTTACACTAAATAAATTAACAGGTTACATGATATCTGCCGATAGCATTAAATTATTACGGATACCTTTTTCTTTCTTTTTGGCGCCATTGTATTTTTTTACTTTGTCCATGGTGCCTGATATTAATTGGAACAATGCTACATTAATATTTATCATCCTTAATTTTTTTATTTATCCTGCAAGTAATGGCTATAATAGTTATATGGATAGAGATACAGAAAGTATTGGTGGATTAGAAAAGCCTCCGTCTCCATCGAAAGAACTTTTTTATCTTACCATTTGTTTAGATAGCATAGGCTTTTTATTGAGTTTATTGGTAAATCCACTTTTTGCTATCCTACTGCTGATTTACATTATAGCATCTAAAGCATATAGTTACCGGGGAATACGGTTAAAGAAATTTGCTATCATCGGTTATCTGACTGTAATAATTTTTCAGGGAGCATTAACATTCTGCATGGTTTATATTGGTACAGCATTGAATGGTAATAGCATCCCATGGCAAGGGATTTGTATCTGTGCATTATTGATCGGCGGATTTTACCCGCTTACGCAAGTATATCAGCACAAACAAGATGTTGCGGATGGTGTTACAACTATTAGCTATAAATTAGGTTACACCGGCACTTTCATTTTTTGCAGTATTGTTTATTTAGCAGCCTGGTTATTGATGGCACAATTTTTTATACAAAATAATAACATCAACAAATTAATATTGGTTACCATTTTTTTTATACCCATTATTATGTATTTCGGCTGGTGGTTTTTACAGGTAAGAAAAAATACAACTGCGGCCAATTTTAAAAATACGATGCGTATGAATTGGATCGCGGCAACTTGTACCAATACAGCTTTTATCATTTTATTAATCTGGAATCATTTTGAGTAAAATAGTCTCCATAGGTACAGCAGTACCATCGTTTAAACATGATCAACAAAATATCCTGACGTTCATGAAGCAGGTGTATGCATTGTCAGAAACGGATAGCAGGAAGCTACAATTTTTATACAGACAAGGCGGAATTGATACGCGCTATTCTGTGATCCCCGATTATAGCACAGAAGCTGCTGCATGGCAATTTTATTCGCCTACTGAAAATCTGGAACCTTTCCCTTCGGTAGAAGATAGAATGAAAGTGTACAAACAACAAGCGGCACCATTGTCAGTTAAAGCTATTGAAGATTGTCTGGGTTCATTTCCTGTAAAAGATATTACACATTTGATAACCGTTAGTTGTACCGGAATGAGTGCGCCTGGTTTAGATCTAGAGCTACTTGAGTTATTACACTTGCCTCCTACTACCTGCAGAACTTCTGTAAATTTTATGGGTTGTTATGCAGCAATTCACGCATTAAAAATTGCCAATGCTTTTTGTACCGCAGATGCCAATGCGAATGTATTGGTGGTTTGTACAGAGTTGTGTACGCTTCATTTTCAAAACGAGCCAACGGTCGAGAATATGACCAGCAGTATGTTGTTTGCGGATGGAGCAGCTGCTGTATTGGTGACAGGGAATAAAAAATCAAGCGGAATAAATATTGATAATTTTTATTCGATGGTTGCTTTAAAAGGTAGTAATGATATGGCCTGGGATATTTCGTCTAAAGGATTTTTAATGACGCTAAGTAGTTATATTCCTGATCTGATTGAGGAGGATTTTGATGACCTCTCACGCAATGCCTTAGCAGCGGTGAATTTAAAAAAAGAGGATGTGACATATTGGTGTATTCATCCGGGAGGAAAAAAAATACTGGAATCGGTACATAAAAGTTTAGGCTTTACAAACGGACAACTACAATCCAGCTATGATGTGCTGAGAGAATATGGCAATATGTCTTCACCTACAATATTATTTGTGTTGAAAAGAATTATGGAAACTACCAATATACAAAAAGGCGAAAAAATATTCGGCGCAGCATTTGGCCCCGGCTTAACAATGGAAACTTTTATTTTATCTGCATGATAAATCTTCGCCAACGCAGTAATGACAAGGAATTATTGGATGGGAATAACATTCCTTTTACTGCTTTGAAACAAAATTTAAGGGAACTTAATTTTATCAATACGTGGCTTGGCGGACATGCTATTACACTTCGCGGAATTGAAAGATGTGCCGGTAATGCGGCTACAATAACTATTTGTGAAATTGGTTGTGGCGGCGGCGATAATCTTTTTGCTGTTTATCAGCATTGTTTTAAAAAAGATATCAAAGCAAACTTTATTGGTATTGATATGAACGAAGGTTGTATTAATTATGCACGCGAACGCTATCCACAGCTTAATTGTGAATGGATATGCAGTGATTATGCTACAGTTAAATTTGAGCGGAATCCAACTATCATTTTCTCTTCTTTGTTTTGTCATCATTTTACCAATGAGCAATTAATTACCATGTTGCAGTGGCTACAACAAAACAGTCGCGAAGCATTTTTTATTAATGATCTTCAACGTCATTGGCTACCTTATTACCTGATCAAATACCTTACAAGAATTTTCAGCAGATCTTATCTTGTAAAAAATGATGCCTGTTTATCTGTAGCTCGTAGTTTTACAAAAAAAGATTTGATATCGTTGTTGAAACAATCCGGTATTAATAAATATACTGTAGACTGGCAATGGGCTTTTCGCTGGCTTATACTGGTAGATAACAAATTATCGAATGGATAATTCCGTAAACAATACGCAACAATATGATGTAGCCATTGCCGGTGGTGGGTTAGCAGGATTATCCCTTTCTATCCAACTGGCTAAAAAAGGTTGTAGTGTTATTTTATTTGAAAAAGAATCCTATCCGTTTCATAAAGTCTGTGGTGAATATATCAGTATGGAATCCTGGGATTTTATTCAAAGCCTTGGTGTCGATTTAGAAAAACTCCATGTTGCCCACATTAATAAATTACAAGTATCTGCACCCAACGGTACAATACTCCAGCACTCTTTACCCTTAGGTGGTTTTGGCATCAGCAGGTATTTACTTGATGATACGCTTGCACAAATAGCAAAAGCTGCGGGTGTTATTATTAAAGAAAATACAAAGGTGACAGATATTATTTTTGACAACAATGTATTTACAATATCCGCAGGAGAAAATAATTACACATCAAAGGTAGCATGTGGTAGCTTTGGTAAACGTAGTAATTTAGATGTAAAATGGAAACGCCCTTTTACTGTTGCTACAAAGAATAGCAGTAATAATTATGTTGGTGTAAAATACCAGGTAAGTATTGACCACCCTATTGATACGATCGCTTTACACAATTTTGAGAATGGCTATTGTGGTGTTTCAAAAATAGAGAATGACCGCTATTGCCTTTGTTATTTAACAACAGCTGATAACCTAAAAAAGAATAATGGTAATATCAAAGCTATGGAACAAACGATCTTATCACAGAATCCTCATTTGAAAAATATATTTTCGACTGCCGTAATATTGTATGATTCACCACTAACAATTTCTCAGATAAGTTTTGATAAAAAAAGCCAGGTTGATGATCATATTTTAATGATCGGTGATGCGGCAGGAATGATAACACCGCTGTGTGGAAATGGTATGAGTATGGCGCTACATGGCAGTAAGCTAGCCTTTGAGCAGGTTACTGCTTTTTTACTGGGCAATATTACAAGAGAAGAAATGGAAGCTACATACAGCTTAAATTGGAAAAACAACTTTGGCAGACGATTGAAAATGGGAAGATTTATTCAGCGACTGTTCGGTAACAAAACAATCACCAATACTTTTATATCAGCAATGAAGCCTTTTCCTAAACTGGTTAATTATTTAATACAACAAACACACGGAAACCCATTTTAGATTTAATAGGTAAGATTGAATATTTAATATTACTTATTCAATCTTACCTATTAAATGCCTTACCAAGAACCATATTTAACCTTAAGGTCTTTTAATAAAAAACGAATACCTGTTACCGCATCTTCTGTTGCGGTGTTGGTGAAGATGATGTAAGCGATTCCTTTTTGACGATCTATTGATACGGTGGAAAAGTAAGTTCCTTCCGATCCGGAGTGATTTGAAAACTCCATGCCTCTTTCATATAAATTTATCCAGCCGATTGAATATTCGTTGATCCCTTTGTGAATATAATTATAGGTTGAACTTTTCAGGTAGTTATCTTTTCCTTTTAGTCCCTGAATATTAAGTTGTATAAATTTTATATAGTCAGGCAAGGTTACATTAATATCATCGGCAGGTTCCTGATAAGCCATTGTATATTTTACGTTCGATGGCACGGGAGCTAAAGTATCAGCTACTATCCAATGTCCCCAGGTATCTTTTTTTGTTTGATTATCCGGCCAGGAAAGTTGCGTATTGATCTGCAAATTTTGATTAAAACAAATATTTACCAATTGTTCCCATGTTCTGCCGGTAACTTTTTCTATCATTAATGCTGCTAATACATAGCCCGCATTCGAATATGTATAATGTACAGAAGTATCTGTGATCAATGGTTTTAATGTCAAAACCCATTTAGCAAATCCCATTCTTCTTTCATCTTTATCACCTTTAAAAAGAGGAATTGATATGTAATCATTATCATCTGTAAAAGGGCGAATACGTGCCCTGTGCGATAAAAGATCAGCTAATGTAATATTGAAATAAGCTGTGTCACATTTGCGTTGCCACTCAGGAAAAACATCAAAAAACTTTGTGTCCCAGTTTATTTTATTTTCTTCCACAACTTTTGCAGCGATAAAACCCGTCATGGCTTTAGTGTTCGAACCAATATGGAATCTGTCGGTGATAGCAGCTGTATCTTTTAGGTTAACAGCATGGTGGCCTAAAAATGCCATTTCTAATATTGAATCGCCGCTTACTACAGCAAAAGCTAATTCAGGTATATTATTTGTTCTGCGAATTGAATCGGCATAATGAACCATATTTTGTGCAAATAGTCCATTGCTCAATAATAATAACGTACTTATAAATGTGATCTTCCTCATTGTCTATACTCCAAATTGTTTTAAATGATGGTTAAGGTGTTTGTAAAACATCACGTTCCATTCATGTTTAGTTAATTTACCAAACGAGTGAGATTCTTTTCCATCGAAATAAAATTCACCGAGGTTTTGTGTTTTTTTAATATGTTCTATCAATCTTGTTTTTTCTTCTTCAAAATTTTTATCGTCTTTAATAAGAAAAGAAGGTGCTGTCGGTGAGCTTTTTTTATAAGGTGTTTTATCTGTTACAATTAAATTTTTTAAAAATAATTTCAACATTAATTTAGTAAAAGCATTGGGTTTGGGGTGCTTGTTTTCGTACACGAGCTCATAACTAACGTTGCAATGCGCAAACATTTGCGCTACGCTCATTTTGCCCCAAAGTGGCCTTGATGAAGGGTTTAAATTATTGATACGATTGATCATTTCCGTAACATCGTTCTCATTAAATACACTTGTCATTTTTCGGGTTTATAAAAGTTAGAAAAAATGTTAGTTTTTTGATGCCATCAAATATACATAACTCCGGTAATAATAAAGGAGCCCCTTACTTTAATGATTTTTCTGCATGTGTGGGAATATGGATTGCTATTTCGTCAGCCAACTATTATTAGCAAGGTCTCCATCCATAAATATACCACCATCTAATACAATTGACTGGATCTTTTTGTTTGTTGTGATATTAACTGTAGCAAGGCTCAGATTGCTTTCCCAGATTGACGGAGTTTGATGCAATATTTCCTTACTGCCATCGGTATAAGTTATAATAACATCTACCGGAGCAACAAAGCCACCAATGTTTTTTATAGAAAGTAAATACCCATTAGCATTGGTTTGCACATCCTGTATTGCCAGATCGATATAGCCTGTGGTGAAGAACCAATTATTCCAGAACCAATCTAAATTTTTGCCTGACACATTATTGAACGTATAAAAGAAATCCCATGGCGTAGGATGTTTGCCGTGCCAGCGATCCATGAATGCATGTAAACATTTACGGAACATCTCATCACCTAAAAGATCTTTTACCGCAAAATATCCAAGAGAGGCTTTTCCATATTCGTTGTTGCCTAATCCAATTCCATTCAAAACATTGCCCGGCGTTATAATAGGAATTTGTTCTTCATCACTAAGATCATGTATCCAATAATTTACCCTGAAATTTTTGTACAATCCTTCCGCAGCATCTTTGCCCATATCAGATCTGCCAATTAATAATTCAAATGTAGTTGCCCATCCTTCATCCATAAAACCATAACGGTGTTCGTTGATACCCATGTAAAAAGGAAACCAGGTATGCGCAATTTCATGCTCAACAACAAAACGTGAAAAGGCTGTATCCTCATTTGTGTTATCATTTACCATCATCGGATATTCCATATCTGAATAACCTTGTACGATAGTGGTTTTAGGAAAAGGATATGCAACGCCCGGCCAATTGTTAGAAAACCAGCTTAACGCATGCCTTCCCCATTGCACCATATAATGAAAATCTGCGGCCGAATTATTATAAGCAGACTGAACACTTGCTCTGCGTTTAGTGGTATTATCGACGATCACACTCGATGCATCCCATACATATTGATCACTGATGGCACAGGTTACATCTGTTATAGTATCGGCAGTCCACTTCCATGCATTCATATTATTTTGCGCAGTCACTTGTCTTGTTGTAATATCTGCACTTGTAGCGATATGAATGATGCTATCCGTTGTCATAGATTGTTGTAAACGCTTTGCAAATTTCGATTGCAATACTTCAGAAGGATTTTGTAAAGCACCTGTTGCCCAAACAATAAAATTTTTGGGTGCATTTACGGTCAATGTGTAATTATTAAAATCGTTGTAAAACTCTTGCGCGTCTGTAAAGTCCATTCTATCCCAGCCATGGTAATCATCATACACAGCCACTCTGGGATAAAAATATCCGAGAAAAAAGGTAGTAGCATCTAACGCACCCTCTCTCCCATTATGATTGGCCGAAATTTCATAATGCCAATCGAAAGTGAGTGTAACAGAAGCTTTTGGGGGCAAAGGATTTTCTCATCTTATTGGCTGATAAGTATAAGCCGGTTCTGACCATACTATTTCTTTTCCATCAGCGGTCACTTTATCGATATGTACACCTGAATTCAGATAATCAGTATCTGCCGCAACAAACCTGATCGTTCCGGGCTTGTGAATATTTTGAATCAATTTTATAACGGGCGTTTTAATAGTATCATTACTATTATTAGTATAGATAATGGTTTCACTGCCTTTAATATTTTTATCAGGAGGATTAACTGTGACTGTTATATTATACACACCACGGTTTTGCCAATAGTTTTTGCCTGGCTTACCATCTAATGACCTTGTTCCTTTTTTGTATGCCCTTTCAATATTGCGTGGCATAAATAGGGTTGATTGTGCTTTTACAGATTGTGTACCTGCGATCAATATAACGGTAAAAAATAAATGTTTCATAGAAATTATTTTATATGGTAAGATAAGAATAAATGAGATTTCTAAGGAATCGAAAAAAAACGCGAGGTTATTTTTGCCGGTAAGCACGAAAGTCGTTTTATAATTAACGAACTTCAATTAGCATCTTCCATTCTTCCCGGCAAAATAAAATAATTAAACTGCAAAGTGCGCCAAGGAATCGCAAAGAAGCCGCAAAGAAAAACTAAGCTTTTCTTTGCGGCTTCTTCACACTCTTGCAGTTAAGCATTTAATAGTGTACTTTCTTATTTTGGTGTTGTACCATCAACTGTTCGGCCTTTCATTTCTCTCACATCTACTTTTTTAGTAGTAAGCCATTTGGTTGTAATTAGAATGCCTGCATTACCGCCCTGATCAATGTGGTATTGTTTTCCTTCATAAGTGATCAATCCATAATCGCTTACCCAGCTGTCTGCTAAAATACGATAAGGATCATCTATAGTACCCGCCCTTGTTCTGCCAAAATTGATGTAGGTATTATTGCCTACTTCAAAAGAAATAGAAAGTGTGTTAGGTGTTACCATTGTGCATACACCTGGCGTGAATTTTTTCAATTGTATCACGTTTATGTATTGTCCATTCTCGAATTTTATAGTTCCGGCTGTAACGTGCGTTTGGCCACTTTCTAATACCCGCGTAAGTTCAATATTCCGGTCAACATAATACTGCACAGCAGTTAATTGAATAGAATTGCTTTCTATTTTATTTCTAATTGCAGGAGTAAAGTAAGTTTTCCCGTTTCCGCATGAGGTGAAAATCAATGAAGTTGAGACAATAACCAGATAAAGGTATTTTTTCATATTGCTGTTTTAAAATGTGTAGACTGTAAAAAATCAGTAAAGTTTAGTCTTTATAAAATGATTAACAGCCGTTCAACAAAAATACCTGATTTATCCAATTAATTAGGCCGGATATTTGATAATATATTTATAAAATAACTACCTTACGTAAAATAAATCAATTATGACAAGATCAATATCTTTTATGCGCAACGCATTTTTGTACGCTTCTGTAGCACTGGTATTAATGACAGCTTCTTCATGTACAAAAACAGTTGTACAACCTACGCAATCTATTTACTATAGTTATACAGTTAATTCAGGAGGCTGGACTTTCCTTCCGGCTACAAGTTCATTTCCTGCTGTGTGGGATTATCATGTGTCAGTACCCGGGCTAACTGCAAATATTTTAAACTATTATGCTGTCTTAGTTTATTATACCCAAAGCAATACACAAACATTACTACCTTTTACGCTTGAAGGAATTGATTATTATTATTCAACAAGCCCTGGTTCGCTTGATGTGCAAGTTGCCGCATCAGGAACGTATCAAAACTTTGATCCTTCTACTCCGGGCGCAGGTCAAAATGACCCTGTATACCTTAAAGTGATTGTAATTCCTCAATAAGTAAGTTCATATCAAATAAAAAGGTGCGATAACTTCAAATTATCGCACCTTTTTATTTATAAACTAATCAATTATTTATGTTTCAACATTTCAATCTCGCCCTGCAGCTTTATTAATATTGATTGTATGGCGGCTAATGCATCTGCCTCTTTTTTTTCTATGAGGTTATCGTCTCCAATATATTCTTCATTTTCTTCCTCCTCCATTTCTTCAATATCTTCCTGAATTTCATCTACATCTTTTTGGATCTCGTCGATGTCTTCCTGTATCTCTCCTACATCTTCCTGAATGATCTCAATATCCTGGCTATTTTTATTTACCGACATCTGAATAAATATGGCCAAATAGATAGCTTCCAGCGAAAGCAATGTTGTTAATATCAACAGCATTTGTTCAAAAGTAACAATGCCTGAAAAAGGAATGATAAATGATAATACAAAAACTACCGTATGTACGATAAGTGATTTTGTAGAGCCGATCCATCTGGTAGCCTTATCAGCGATCTTCTCTAATTTTATTTTACGAAGCTCATGTGTAGTCATGCTTGTAGCGCGATTGAATATTATAAAGTGCGCAAAAGTACTAATTTATTTATTTCCAGACGGCTCCAATCGAATGTTGATATTAATATAATAAGCCATTTATTAAGCTTGTTCGCTTCACGGAGATATAATGTGGTAAAGGTTTTGAATGAAAAACGGCGTATCTTGGTGATAACGCTACAACATATATTTCACCCTTAAAAGACTATTATGGCAAAAAAGACAGTGATCTTCATTCATGGATTATGGATACATGAAAGTTCATGGCAACCCTGGAAACAATTATTTCAGGAGAATGGTTATGAAACAGTAAGTCCTGCATGGCCGGGTGATGCTGCTACTGTTGAGGAAAGTCGGGCAAACCCACAACCTATTGCCAATCGTGGTGTTGTTGAAATAGCAGATGGTTATGAAAAAATAATTGCTACACTTACTGAACCGCCAATTGTTATCGGGCATTCTTTCGGGGGACTTATTGCACAGGTTTTAAATGGCCGTGGTATTGTTGCCGCTGCAATTGCGATAGATCCGGCACCGATAAAAGGTGTCTGGCAATTGCCTGTTTCTGCGTTAAAAGCTTCATTGCCTGTTCTGGGTAATCCATTTAATCTTACCAAAGCAGTCTCTTTAACTTTTGATCAGTTCAGGTATGGATTTGCGAATGCTTTACCAGAAGCTGAAGCAAAGGAATTGTATAATAAATGGACAATACCGGCACCCGGCAGACCATTGTTCCAGGCAGCGTTTGCTACATTTAATCCATGGGCAGAAACAAAGGTGAATACCAGTAATCCTAACCGCGGCCCTTTACTAATAACGGGTGGCGAAAATGATCATATTGCACCGCCGATATTAGGCAAGGCATCAGTTAAAAAATACAATGATGCAGTGAGCACCGAATTTAAATTATTTGAAGGCCGCGGACATTCATTGATCGTTGATCATGGTTGGAAAGAAGTAGCTGAATACTCATTGGCATGGCTTAAACAAAAAGGATGGTAATTGGTATTATAATTGATTCAGCATCATTAAAAGAAACCATATGTCTACTTTTTCAGAATTAATAAAATCATCAAAACCTTTGCTGGTAGATTTTTCTGCCGAATGGTGCGGCCCATGCAAAATGATGAAACCTATTTTGGAAGAATTAAAAAAGAAGATCGGTGATAAAGCAACTATTATCAAAATCGATGTAGATAAAAATCCGCAGGCTGCAAGTGCTTATCAGGTACAGGGTGTACCTACTTTAATATTATTTCAAAACGGTGTTATTAAATGGCGGCAATCAGGTGTGATTCCTGCTAACCAGTTAGAAAGTATTATACAACAATACACTTTATAATATCTTTTTCAAATCATTTTTGAACGAGCTGAAAATAATCAGGATATAGCCGCTCTTCATCTTTAGAATGAAAAGTTAACAATATGAATGAATTACCATTAACCTCTATAGGCAATGGTTGAGGAGGTATTTGGCCAGAAATAACCTGAACTGATTGTTCTTTTTGGTGCTTGTCTTTTAAAATGAAATTATAATACGTATACGAGACAGTTGCTGGCGCTAGATCATGGAATTCGCTTCCTGTATAAGTGATTGAAAAATTGTTGAATTGTAATTGAAGCCCTTCAACTTTGAGCATTATTTTGTTGATGGCAGGGAAAAGCAATGCATCTATATCACGGTATAGTTTTACTTCGATCTCATTCCCCATTGCGTTAAAACCAGTAGAGGGTGTTTTAAATCTTTTTCTGTAATTCCTTATTTCCTGGCAATCATCGCCATTATAAAAACACAGGTCGATCACTTCTGTTTCTTCGCCAAATGATTTCATTTCATTGCCATTGGCGGGGATCTGCTCTATCCTATTCATAAGATGTAAAATAGCCTTACTATCTTCTATAACAATAGCAGGATCTGATTTATCTTCATCAATGCGATGAACATAAATTTCGAGCTTCGTTGCATTTTTATGTTGAAACCATTGTCGCAGTATCATTCATTTATTTTTTAACAGCAATTATTATTCCTGTGGCCCAAACTTGTTTTGTTATTTGCAGATCAACTCTTGCTTCCAAGTCGTTAATTAATTTGAGTGCTTTTTCATGATGCCCGTCGGGCCAGTTTGGCTGAGGCAACATGTCATCAATTATATAAATGCCGCCTTTGTTCAACATCGATAGCGTATCATCTAATAAAAGGTATTTTCCATGCCAGGTATCTGCAAATTCTAATCCTGAATGAGGATACAAATATTATTTAGGGAGCAGTTAATTTACCTGTTGCAGTTATTGAATAAGATGTACCGTTGTACCCCGTCATATTTAAACTGCAGAACTGCACTACGAGTTTACCATTACTGTGTGATACATATACATCACCAGAATTAGCGTTAAAATTTATACCGCTATATAAACAGGTTACGGTAGTTTCATATACATTATTACCACTTAGGTCTATAAGGCTGCCGATACTGTATCTTCCATCTTCCGGTTCGTTATTGTTCCAGTATTGATTAAAATAAACGTGCAGTTCAGGATAGCCATAGCTTGTGTAAGCATACAAAGATTTTGTTCCATACGAAGGATCTGCACCATAAGTAACGCTTGCGGGAGAAATATCGGGGATCGCAGAAAAAGTTACTGCATTATTAGCAAGCACACAAGGAGCTGTATCCGGAGCATTTTTTACGGTAACATATATACTATCATTGTAAGATCTGCCACAATCAGCATTGCTGATTGACATAATATATAAACCCTCATCACCTTTGCCGCAATTAAATACATCCAGCGACTTGCCCGTTCCAAGCTGTCCTCCCCCAGGTATGCTATACCAGGTGATATAGTCATTAGCGCTAGGGTTACTTACGTTGATGCCCAGATGGATATCATCGCCCGGTTTGTAGATAGTTTTTGATGCAATTATTTTTGTGCCCTTAACGCCGGCACATTCTACAGTAATATTAGTATTATCACCCACTATCTTGGTACAGGAAAAAGATAAAGCACTACATACAAAAATAAAAAAGAGATACGTTTTCATAAATCGTTATAGTTGATTATACCTATACTACCTTTTTAGGCGGCAATGCAAACGCCACAGCTTCATGTTCAAAATGTCCGTTATGAGAACCATCACAAAATGGTTTGTTTTTCGATAAGCCGCAACGGCAAACACCTACTACATCTCTTCCTCCAAGATCATATTTATTTCCGTTCCTATCTACTATTTCGAAATCGCCTTCAATTTTAACGGAGCCGTTATTGTTGATCGTAAGTTTTGTTGCCATTGTGTTATTTTGGGATAAAAATAAGAAAATATATTTGCCTTATGGTTTAATAAAATATCATTACCAATACCAGCCTGCAACTTCTTTGTAATCAGCATAAGGTAAATTGAGGAATTCCAGTTCTGCCAATCTTCTCATCAATTCTTTATTACATTCAACGCTATTGGATGATAATGGATAATCTTCGCGGATCTGTCTTGCTGATGTAAATTGTAATTCTTTTATATTTTCATAAAAATCAGCTTTGATATCTATAATACCTATCGGTGCAATGTGTGTAGATAAATGATAACGGTAATGTACACGCTCATATATAAACTCAAGGTTTCCCTTTAAATCTTCCGGTGATATACTGGCATCTTTTTGTATAAAAGCCCAATCAAAAGCCTTGATCTCTTCGATTGAATTTAAAAGATGGTTATGGTGAACGGTTGTATTATGCGTCCACTTTGGATAAACGGATATCATAGTTTCTTCTTCATCTATATAATACCAGCCATAAACAGTTATATCAACATTGCCATAAGGCTGGCGTTCATATTTGAATTTTAGTTCTGCAACAAGGCGACCATTATTTAAAACACGAAAATTTCTGTCCATAAGTTATTGGTATTAAAATGTGAAAATATGATTTATAGCCTAAGATAATGGTACCATAATGAACGTAAAAAAATACTTTATGAACTAAGAGTTTCTAATGAGGATAACGGCTATAGGTAGTTAAATGGCTTTACCCAACCTTTTGCCTCATTTGTTAGTATTTGTAAATAAATAACTTTATTTGCCTATAATATTCTCTGTTATGAATTATTCTAAATCCTGTTTGATATTTCTTTTTGCAGCTTTACTTGTTACAGGCTGCAGAAAGATAACTGCTTCAAAAACAACTGCCGGGGTTGCTTTTACATTCGGCACTAGCGGACAAAACTGTACAGGTACAACTTTAGCAGGTGCATATATTACTAATACAGCGCTTGTTGCAAAGAATACCGCAACAATACAAGTGAACGTAACTTCTATTGGAGATTATTCAATAAGCACCGATACCATAAACGGTATATACTTTAGTAATACAGGAACATTTACTACTTTAGGTACGCAAGATGTAGTGCTGTCAGGCCAGGGTAATCCAATAGCTCCCGGCAGTAATGATTATCATATTACAGCAGGAACAAATCATTGTACAATAAACATAACTACGCAACCTCCAGGTTCGCTTACGTGTAATTTTAACGGTGTAGCGAAAGATTTTAGTTACGCTTTCCATTCGTCGTTATTATATAATGCAGGAATAAATTTTAAAGTTGGCGGTGCGCTTACAACTGATACCCACACCAATTTTCAGATTTGGATACAACACCCTTCAATTAAACCATTAACAGCGGGTACGTTTGATGTTAACCTTGGAAACAATTTTTATGTATTAGGGCAATATACGGATGCTGTTTATAATTATTGGATTGATCAAAGTCAGGGCCCTACACATATAAATCCTTTTACGGTAGTAATTACCAGTGCAACACCCGAATTAGTAACAGGAACTTTTAGTGGTATTATTGAAGAAAATGCAGGTTATGGCCCCAACTATATAACAGTAACTAATGGAGTATTTACAGCACCGATTGATAATTACTAATTGACGTATGCATACATCCTTAGTGTATCAGCAAATTTATCAGGCACTCGTATTTTTTATTTTATATAAATAAATATTTGAGACAACTAATACTATAAAAAAAATCATCGGCTCCAGCGATCTTAAAAAAGAATCACCGGTATAATAATGGGCTATTACTGCAGAGATCAGTGTAATGCTAAAACCTGCATATGCCCACTCTTTTATTCTTGATGGAAATTGTGGTACTAATAAAACTATTAATCCTGCAATTTTAAATATTGCTAACTCATACCTTAAATAATCAGGAAGTCCGAAATGTATATATTCGGGCGTAAACATTTTATATATGCTGAAGATCATTACCAGGCTGATCATTACAGTAGCTATCCAATAAATTAATATATCTTTTTTCATGGTACAAAGTTGTGTAACCATTCAGATATTCACCGTGACAATTATCACAAAATTATTTTAGCTGGCTTTATTTCTGATCCTGCTTAATGTTTCCCGGGCGACACCTAAGTATGAAGCGAGTTGTGTTAATGGAACACGTTGCAAAATTTCAGGTTGATTCTTTTCGAGGTACGCATATCTTTCCGTTGCTTTAAGCAGGCGATATAGTTCCAATTGCTTTTCTTGTTTCGCTGCTATCAATTGTAAATTCTGTTTACCGACTATCTCTATTTCCGGAGCTAATTTGGCAGCCTCGAATATTTCGTCTCTATCAAAACGATAAGCAAGTAAAGGTTCACAAGCCTGTACGGTAAATGAAGATGGAATGTTGAGTGTATAACTGTTTATATTTGTAGCAATCTCCTTCTCAAAATAAAAATTAGTATTTATTTCTACTCCATCCTGCAGGTGAAAAGCCCTGCAATATCCTTTTCTAATATAAAATAATGAATGACAGAGTTTACCGGCTTGTAATAAATGATCGCCTTTTTTAAATGCTGTTTCTTTAGTAATGCCACATAAAATATCCCAGCTCTCATCAGAAAATTCGGTGAAGGATCGTATGAAAGCCAGTAAGTCTGTCATGATAAAGTTGTGATAACGTGTGCAGTAAATATAATAATATTTATTGTGTTATGACGACTACATGATAGCCGGATATTTTTAATTAATTAAATGAGTTTCTGAACAATGCATTCTACTTTAATACTGATCATAAGCTTTATTACATAAATTTTGGTATGAGAATTGTTTTATTAACCATTAAAAACAATATCATGAAAAAGTTGAAAACAAGTCACAAGATAGCGCTGGGAATTAGTGCCGTTGCTGCAGTTATATATGCGATAAAAAGGGTTAAAGCTTTTAAAAATGCGGCTGTGACTGATGTAGATAAAGCGTAATTATTTACACACTTAAAAAATTATAATGGACATTTTGTAAATGTCCATTTTTTATTGTCCGGCAATGAGTTATAAATAGCTTCTGTTTTTCTGTTTTCGAATATTGTATAGCCAGGTTTTTTTCGTACCCATAAAAGTCAATAATTATTGGTAAAATAATAATGGTGTGGCACGAGCTTTGTCTTTTTTTAGAAAAAAAGGAGGTAATTATGAACAACACTTTGGTAAAAACAAATGGCCATAAAGTAGATCCCTGGCTAAGGGATTTCTTTGATGTTGAAAATATTTTTACAGGTAACTGGAACAACAATTTCGGAAAGACATTCCCTTCTGTAAACATTTCAGAAGATGATAAATGTTTTTGTGTAGATGTTGTAGCTCCTGGATTTCAAAAAGGAGATTTCAAAGTGAACGTGGAAGATGATGTGCTGACCATCAGTGCAGAAACAGAAACGCAAAACAATGAAGATGATAAAAAACGTGAGTATAGCCGCAGAGAGTACAGCTATAATTCTTTTACACGTTCTTTCAGGTTACCGGAAAATGTAAAAGACAATGAGGTTTCCGCAACATATAAAGACGGGATCCTTACATTAAACATTCCAAAAACAGAGAACCCGGCTAAAGAAAAAAAAGAGATCGCAGTATCTTAAATATTTTAAAAGCTGCAGTCAGTTTTTTCCCGATAGGTACTATCGGGATTTTTTTTATTTGTTTTATCGGCACAAGTCAATACTTCGTAAGACTGGTATTTATTAAAAAGCCGTACACCAAATAAAGCTTGAGCCGTACAGCAAATACATTTCCTTTAAAAATGCCCATCTTTGTAAAACAAATAATTTATATAAAATGGATATTTTAAAAATGAGTACAGATTGGGCGAAGGCTGAAGTATTTTCTGCCAAAATAAGTTTGTTGCTCAGTATACTGTTTTTGGTAGCAGCCATTGGCTTTTGGCAATTAGGCAAAACTGCTATGGCAAAAGCTTTTGTATGGCCGATGTTGGTGGCAGGTGTATTAATTATTACTGTATCAGCAGGTTTATACTTTACCAATCAACCACGAATTGCACAATTTGAAACTGCTTATAATAACGATGCAAAAGCTTTTGTTCAAACAGAAACAGAACGTACAGCTAAATCTCAAAATGAGCTGGCATTAGTTTTCAAAATACTTCCCCTTATTATTATTGTAGCAGCATTGTTGATCATGTTTGTAAACACACCTCTGTGGCGGGCCATTGGCATTACTACTATTGCACTGATGACGATATTGATGTTTATTGATAGTAACACCGGTGCGAGAAACGCCCTATATCATCAACACTTATTAGCCGAAAAGCAATGACCGAAAAAATAATACCTGTAACCCGGGTTTTAGAAGACAGCTTTGTGTATTCCTGCACTTTTGAGCAGCAGCGTGGCTACGAGCAATTTGTACAGTATCACGTTTTGGCGTTTCAATTTTCCGGTGAAACACATATTCAACATCAAAACGGCAAGTTGGTTTTAAAAAAGAATCAAATACTATTGGCTCAAAAAAATCAGCTGGCAAAATCCATAAAAATTCCTGCTGCAGATGAAGCATATAAAATCATTTCTGTAATAATAACGGATGCAGCCCTGCAGCAATATGCGCTGCACAATTCAATTAACAAAAACAAAAATTATACAGGAGAAAAAAATCTTTTGTTAAAACCTGATACCTTACTAAAAAATTATTTTCAGTCGCTGTTGCCATACATAGAAGAATCTGAAAAAATTAGTAAAAAATTGGCAACTATTAAAACTAATGAAGCTATAGAGTTATTACTAAATCTAAAACCTTCCTTGAAAACTTTTTTATTTTATTTTTCGGATTCTTATAAGATCGACCTCGAAAAATTTATGTTACAAAACTATCATTACAATGTACCGGTAGAACACTTTGCAAAACTTACCGGCAGAAGTTTAGCAGCATTTAAAAGAGATTTTAGTTACATCTTTCAAACCTCCCCACGCAAATGGCTGCAGGAAAAAAGATTAGCAGAAGCATACTTTCTTATTCAACACAAAAAGCGGAAACCAACTGAAATTTATTTAGAGGTAGGTTTCGAAAACCTTTCTCATTTCTATACATCTTTCAAACAGAAATTTGGCGTAACGCCTTCCAGCATTCAGTAATCAATATCACCTTTAAAATTAAAACACAATGAATACCGAACAACAATTACAACAGGCAGCCGACAGACTGGCTATCCGCAACCTGGTAGATCAATATGCTTATTGCGCGGATTCTCGTGATGCGCAGGGACAGATGGCTCTTTTTACTGAAGACACCCGTTTCATTATTTTCATGGATGCTAAATCAGCTGAACCAACGCAAGTCATCAATAAAAGAGCAGATCTGTTTCCCATCTTTGATAACCTTAATACCTATCGCGCCACAATGCATTTCAACGGACAAAGTACGGTGCTGCAATTGAACGATGACACCGCAACGGGCATTACGTATTGTATTGCTCATCATCAAACTATTGAAGAAGGTGTCCAGAAGCTAATGATTGCTAACATTAAATACCATGACAGTTTTGTAAAGCAAAACGGAAAATGGCTTTTTGCCGAACGCAAATTAATGGTTGATTGGATTGAAAATAGATAATTATAGAATGTATGGACCGGCAAAAACGAAAGAGCGGTATTATTACAATCCCGGCGTTCCCTTTCCTTCCGTTAATAATTTAAACAGACTTCCTTTTATGAAGTAATCCCATCCTGTTGTGCAATCCTTGTAACACTCAATTTGTGGTACCAATCCAACATGCGTAAATAGAATTTGCGTTTTATTATTTTGAGTAGATATATCAAAATGAATGGTCGTATTTGTCCATTCATCTTTTTGTTTAATAAAATTTAGATTACTATCAGTAACCAGCCACACTACTTTTTTATCAGGAATGATTTCAATTAATTTCTGTGTGGAAACATGCATATCTCCAAACTGAACGGTGAATTCATCATTCAATTTTTGTGAGTTTCCTTTCAGTTCATCTGTCCACCATTTTGTAACGCTGTTGATGTTATTGAAAACTTCTTGTGGTGTTGCATCAACTGTAATGGTTGCAGTATAATCTTGCTTTTTCATGTTTTTCTCTTTATTATGCTGTGTATGGAAGCCTGTTTCTTAATGCAGCAGAATGATTAATTAATGATTAATTAATGATTAGATCCTTCGTTCCTCAGGATGACAGGAGTCTTCTATCCGAGTCTTTTCTCGTCTTCAGTTTGTGGTTTGCCGCTTGCATTTGGTTGCCCTTTCCCTTTTGTAATTAGATTACGTAAACTTTGCTGAATGTATTGTGTCCAGGCATTTTTGCAGATATCAAAACATTCGTATTCAGGAACTAAACCCTGATGCGTAAACCTGATCTGTGTTTTGTTATTTTTTGTAGCGATCTCGAAGATCATTTTTGTGCCCTTCCATTCGCTTTTGTCTTTTGTAAAATTAAAATAGTTATCCAGTACCAACCACACTACCTTTTTTTCTGGAACAACCTCTATTAATTTAATTTTGCAGCGATGTACATCTTCGTAATGATAATCAAATTCATCATTCAGTTTAGTTGTATGTCCTTTGATTTCTTCTGACCACCAACCGCGGACATTATTGATAGCATTGAATGCTGCTGCTGGAGTTTGATCTACTAATATTGTTGTGGTAAAATCTGCTGTTTTCATTTTTTGTATGATTTTGATCTAACAAATTTACCACCTAAATACTATTTGGACAGGGTGCAAAATAGACATCTTAGCGGGTTAATTTGGACAATTAGAATTTGTATCTTTGTCAAAAGATAATTGATGAAACATCTTACCATTATAGTCCCTGAGGGAGAAAATAATTTAAGCAGCATCGTAGGTACGTATAAAATATTTACAAGGGCTAACGATTATTGGAAGAGGTTAAGTAAAAAGGAATTATTCAATATTCAGTTAGTAGGCATTTCTAAAAAAGTAAATTTTTATGATGGCTTGTTTAGCGTAAAGCCACATACCACTATCTCAACGATTACTAAAACCGATCTCATTATTATTCCTTCTTTGAATCATAATTATGAAAAATCAGTAAAGGGAAATAAAACATTAATAGATTGGATCGCAAAACAATATACAAATGGTGCAGAAGTGGCCAGCATCTGCACCGGTGCTTTTATGTTGGCAGCCTCCGGTTTGCTGGATGGGAAAAGCTGCTCTACACATTGGGCAGCTGCTAATGATTTCAGCATCATGTTTCCTAAAGTACATTTACAAACCGATCAACTCATCACTGATGAAAACGGTATTTATACAAATGGTGGCGCCTACTCTTTTTTAAACCTGATCATTTACCTGATAGAAAAATATTACGACAGGCAAACAGCCATTTTTTGTTCTAAAGTTTTTCAAATAGAAATGGATAGAAACAGCCAGTCAGCTTTTACCATATTTACCGGACAGAAAATACACGAAGATGAAATGGTAAAAAAAGCACAGGCTTATATTGAAAAGAACCTTGATGAAAAGATTTCTATTAAACATTTGTCTTCAAAATTTGCGGTAGGCCGCCGAAATTTCGACAGAAGATTTATCACAGCAACCGGCAATACACCGGTTGAATATGCACAACGTGTAAAAATTGAATCAGCAAAAAAAGCATTCGAAACGAGCCGCAAAACAATTAATGAAGTAATGTATGCTGTTGGCTATTCAGACGTAAAATCGTTTCGTGAAGTATTTAGAAAGATCACAGGGATGTCGCCGGTTGAATATAAAGGAAGGTATAATAAAGAGGCGGTAATATAACTGGCACAAGTCATCCATCGAAAAATTGCGTCAGTGGGGTTACTTATTAGTCTTTCTTGCCTTTGAATGTTGCATAAATTGCCATAGCGTGCCCGTGTCCTAATTCAAATTCTTCTTTTAACCAATTTGTAATTTCGGTTGCCTTTACATTTTTCACTAGTTGTCCTGCTTTAAGAAAACCTTTTTTTTCTGCCAGTTTTTTGAAGTCACCCGGGCTTTTGCCTGTCTTTGTTTTGATGTTATCTATGTAAGCTTGAAATGACATAACATGATTGTTTTAGCTGTTCGTTGAGTTTATTCAAACTTGGCACAGATACGCCACGCACAATACCAACGCCGCATATCTGCGCCAGTGAGGGCCAATGCGGAAAACTACATTTTATACAATTTTAGATAATCGATCACTTTTGGAATAAAATTGATGGTATCAAAATCATCTTTGATCTCATTTTTATCTGCAGGATCGAAAGTGTATGGCCTTAATACATTGTTGGTTGTTGGAATGGCTGTATAACAATTGCCCCTTACAAAAGAAAAAGCAACAGGTTTGTCAACAAGCTTATTTAGCTTAATCATATCACTCCGTCTTTCTGGGGTAAGAATAGCTATCGCTTCTTCAGTATAATTGCTATAAACCTTGAAGTGTTTATTAAATTCATCATCATCAAAACTAACACTATTAACGGGAGGCATTGATAATAAGTGGTTATATAGATAGGCCAATTTCTGAGGAAGCTGCAACTCTTCTTTATTATAGATATAAGTACAGCCAGAGCAATTAACATTGGCAATAATAAAAAAGCCCTTGAAAATTGTAAAGGCATCATCCTCTCCGTCTGCAGCCCTATCTGCTAATGCCCGTATTGCTGAAAAATGGAAATAAATATCTTTGTATGTCCCTTCTATATAATCTGATCCATTAAAATAAGTAAAAAAATAGCGAACCAGACTGCTTGTTATGTAATCATTTTTGGAAATAGTCTTATCAGGTAAATAAGTAAAATTAGGGTCGATATAATTAATAATTTCCTTTATCACAGTTGCTTTGTAATCATCTGTGAAAGAATCTTTTTTATCGCTGTATTTGTATATGCAAACAATAAAAAGAACTACCAGAAAAAGTATTGAATATCCGACAAATGATCCAGGTAAACTACCTAAGGAAAAGAACAGTATAAATATCAAAATTGGGCATACTATGCCGGTTATCTTCCAAGCCAAAGTTTGTCTGGCTTCGTCCTTCAATTTATTTGCTAAAGGCAATAAAGTATTTGTGTATAAACTATCAAAATCTTTTATTTCTTCCATTAAGTTGTTTTGCCTTTATAAAATAGAATATTTTTTTTATTATTTTTTCTAATTGCGCCAGTTACAAACTGGCTGCATCGTAGACACAAGTCATCCCGCAGAAGACTTGCGACAGTCAAGATATAAAATATTATATATAGTTAACAATACAGATTATAGTTCATACTCGGTTTTAGTATTATAAAATATATCGATAAAATTTTGCAATACAGCCTTTTCATCTAATTGCAAATCAAGTAATTTATGGGCACCCGAATGAATAGCTTTTCCAATTATATAGTTTATAATTTTTTTAGTTTTGTCATCTATATCATTTCTAGAAATATCTGGAATGAATTTTCTAGAATTAATATTTACAACTAAAGTATTTATTTCAAATATAGAAGCTAGAGCGGGAATATTAAAGACGAAATTTTTGATCAAAACACTTCTCATAAATAAATCTTTACGCTTGTTTTTTCGATATGACCAGTGTTTATATTCATTGTCAGTCAAATCAAATGGCAAATACAAATCATTTTTCTTTCCTTCGAATAAAGTAATTGATTTAACATAGGCACGGGTATGGCATCTTTTAGAATGACCAAGTACTGATAATTCTTCGATACTTAATTTATTGAAAATTGAATATGAATCATCAATTGCTTCGTCATACAAATGTTCTTGATGTTTTTTATGGAATATAATAGATATCCAATCTAACTCTCTATCCATTTTTTCAATAACCTCATATAAATCATCACCAGTAAATTTCATTCCGTTAAGGAAATCTTCTTCTTTATCTTTTTTAATAAGGGGAACTGATAAATATTTTATCATGTTATTACCGATGTAATCATCAATATCAAGATTCGAAAAATCGGTTACTTCTAAAAAGCCGTTTTCTTCAGAAAATCTATACAAGACGCCTTTGAAATCAATTTCTTCGAAATTTTTTATATAACTTTTTTTTGACTTTATAATTGCATAACCTTCAATATTTTTTAAATAGTCGCTAAAATTAATTTTAATAGTATTTCTTTCTAAAGGCGCAGCTAGTTCAATGGGGTTGTGTATAACTTCAACCCTTTCGTTAGATTTATCAATTAATTGAAAATTAATTTTGTCTGTTAAAAAATATTCTTTTAAAAATTTATAAATATTTCCAAATTCATTGTCGAAAACTTCCATAAAACTCGTGTAGTCTAGAATAATCTCAGTTCCTTTGAAAATAACATCTTCTAATTCTGTTATAGAAGTAAACTCATTACCTCTTTCCAATTCAATTATATATTTATTTCGAGCTTTATAATGTCTTGTTATAACCTTGACATTATCAGAAAGCATAAAGCAAGAAAGAAATCCTATTCCAAAATTGCCAATAGGTTTATAGGCAAAGTTTTTAAGTAAAAAGTCAGAAGAATTATAATATGAAACACCAATATTTAAAAAATGTTTTTTTATGATATCAATAGACATACCTGTACCATTATCTTTTATAATTACTTGATTCTTTTCGGGATCTAAAATTATTTTAATTGTTGGTTGATAAGTATCATTACCGAATTCATGGTTATTGTTTTCCAATTCCTGAAATATCTTACACGAATCAATTGAATTTTGAATTACCTCTCTAAGACCTAATGCTTTATTTCCATATATTTTTTCTCCCATTAATAATAAGCTAATGGCTCGAAACTCCAAAGTCATTTTGTAGTCAGAAAAAGTATAGCCCTCAGCTTGTATGTTTATTTCAGGGTTAGTGTCATAAAGTAAATTATATTCTAATGGCATACCGTTAACTAATGTGACAGCATTCGTTAATTCATTTTTTACCGTACTTATGTACGCTAAAATTTTTCTATGAATGTTTGCATTATTTGAGGTCCCATGAAAAACTATTTTCTTCTGTTTAGTTTTTTCATTAATAACTATTTTATTGCTATTAGAAATTACAAAATGTTGTTTCCATTCTATATCGCTAACATCTTTCGGAGAGATTAACTTATAAAGATTGTATGGTGTTCTTTTTGCATCAATATCTAAAATATCAGCAAGTCTTAGAATTGTAGCAATGAATTGTGGGTTATATGAGTAATCACCTTTAATTTGGTGGACCGATAGTTTTGACCGAAGCCAATCATAATTTTCGGTATGGCTTTCACAGATCAAAGAAAGATCTTTTGCAAAGTCTAACGTAGTCATGTTAGGGATTATTAAAAAAGCTTTCAAATGTTCTGTAATGTATTTGCCGGATAAAAAAGCATGTATTCGCCTAACATAATCTTGTAAAGCCAAAGTTTCATCATTATTCCACAATTGTTTCATTGTCGAGAATTTTACTTCACAAAATGAAAAGCAATCATTTTTAATTGAATCAACGTCAGTTTGACTAACAGCCATTCCTATGTCGTGTAATAATGCCGAATAAATAAGGAGCGTTATTTCAAGTTCATTTAACTTTTTATAATCATCAACCAACCGGCTCATATACTCTATAATCCTAAATGAATGATCTGTATTATGAAGAGTATAATTTGGGAAAATATGCTGAATCCTATTATTTAAAATATCTTTTATTTTACCATATACTTCATGAATTTGAGGTAAGAATGGGCTTTTAATACTTTCTAAATACTTAACAAGAGTTAATTCATCAAATTGCAATTCACTGTCAATACTCATTATGTTATATTTATTAGGGATAAGTTTTTGTTACATCGCTACCGCAATTAACAATAGTTATAAATGTTTCATCGATGGGTATAGTTAGATGTTCACTTATTTTTTGCCTTGTTAATGTTACATACTTTGTGAACGCCGATGTTGGTGTTATCACCAACATCCTAAATCTAAACCATAAAACGATGTTGTTGGTATGCTTGCACACTTAGCCGCCCGACATACGCAACAACGGCGATGAGTATGCTATTTTAATGCTACGGTAAAATACTCAATCCTACTCAAACAAATCCGTCTGCGGATTATCCTTATCATTCTTCTCCCACACAAACTCCATGCTTTTGCTGTATTCTGTTAGCTTGGCTCCTACTGCCTTCCAGCCCATTACCTCTACTAATTTTGCCGGTTTGAATTTATTGAGGCGCACTTGTTGTCCGCGGCCACTTTGTACTACCAGTACTGGTTCTTCCTGGGTTGTGACTGCTTCTAAACGATTACCATCACCTTCTTTGATGAAGAAAAATTTGTTGTGGAGCGTTGTAGTTTCAATTTTAAAACGCTTGATATTGTACTGTAGTTTATCGTTGTCTAAATAAACAGCAGTAACTATTTTATTAGGGTTGAATTTTTCTATTAGAATAACCTTCTCCGTATCAAAGCGCTGTGTAAGCTCCTGATCGGTTATCTGGTAATTGCCATCGTTGTACATGACTACCAATCTGTCTTCCGCATCAAACTTGCCTAAGTAGTTGCCTTTTTCTTCTGTGTTCAGTCTGCCGAATTTATCATCGAACCAAAGCTTCTTTGCATCCAATGTAGATTTGCCTGCCTCCTTAAACTTAACCGCTTTGATAGGATATTTTGTAACGATATTACCAACACTGCTACGGCCCTTAATTTCCTGGTCACCGAAAGAAAATTCCAGCTCTTTATTTTTAGCCGCGCAATTCGGACTCAACGTAATTTTTACCGTCTCAGCTTCACCGTTAGCATTGGCAGAAAAATAATGCACTTTGCTTTTATCTTCATCTTTAGCTAATGGATACTCTCTATCACGTGTAATACCGGTTACGTTGAAACGCTTTGCAAAGCTCACACCAGTTTTACCATCTACATAGATCATATTGTACGTAGTACGCTCATCATTTTTCTGGAACACCGCCACATGAATGATATCCTTGCCGATAAATACTTTATCCGACACACGTACCACTTTCATGATACCGCCTTTGGTGAAAGCGATGATATCATCCAGGTCAGAAACTTCCGCAACAAATTCATCTTTCTTTAAACCGCTACCGATAAAACCATCGGCATAGTTTACGTACAATTTAATATTCGCGATAGCTACAGACTTAGCCTGCACTGTATCAAATTGTTTGATCTCAGTTTTGCGTTCTCTACCCTTTCCGAATTTTTTCAACAAATTGTCGTAGTAAGCCACTGCATAATCAACCAGGTTAGCAATATCAAATTTCACTTGTTTGATCTCTGCTTCTAAGGATTTGATCTGTGCTGTTAATTCATCGATATCTAATTTATAGATACGGCGTACAGGCTTATCCGTTAGTTTAATGATATCTTCTCTGGTGATCTCGCGCTTTAATACTTTTTTAAACGGTTCAAATGCTTTGTTGATGCCATCGAGGACCTTCTCCCAGGTATCATATTTCTTTTCAAGCTCCTTGTATATTTTTTCTTCGAAGAAGATCTTTTCTAATGAGGTGTAGTGCCATTTTTCCTGCAACTCTCCTAGCTTAATTTCAAGCTCACGTTTTAAAAGATCTTTAGTATTATCTGCAGATACACGCAATAATTCTGACGCACCCAAAAACACCGGTTTCTGATCAACAATAACACAGGTGTTGGGAGAAATACTCACTTCACAATCTGTGAATGCGTACAAAGCATCAATCGTAATATCGGTAGAAATACCCGGCGCCAATTCAATAATGATCTCCACAGCAGCAGCCGTATGATCCGTTACTTTTTTTATTTTTATTTTCCCCTGATCAGTCGCTTTAACAATACTTTCCATCAACTGCGTAGTAGTTACGCCGTAAGGAACGCTTCTAATGACTAATGTCTTTTTATCCTGCTCTTCAATTATTGCACGCACTCTTATTTTACCACCACGCTTGCCATCATTATAATTGCTCGCGTCCATGGTTCCTCCTGTTTGAAAATCGGGTAGTATTTCAAACTTTTTACCTTTTAAATATTTGATAGACGCTTCTATCAGCTCACAAAAATTGTGTGGTAAAATTTTTGTCGCTAAACCAACCGCAATACCTTCTGCACCCTGCGCCAGCAACAAAGGAAATTTCATTGGCAATGTCACCGGTTCATTTTTTCTACCATCGTAACTTAATTGCCAGTTGGTAGTTTTTGCATTGAACGCAACTTCCAACGCGAACTTGCTTAAACGTGCTTCAATATAACGTGCAGCAGCTGCATCATCGCCGGTGCGCACATCACCCCAGTTTCCTTGTGTTTCAATTAACAGGTCTTTTTGTCCGAGGTTTACCAATGCATCACCGATACTCGCATCACCATGCGGATGGTACTGCATACTTTGTCCGATGATATTGGCTACTTTATTAAAGCGGCCATCATCCATTTCCTTCATGGCGTGCAAAATTCTTCTTTGCACGGGCTTTAATCCGTCTTCTAAAGCTGGCACCGCTCTTTCTAAAATTACGTAGCTGGCATAATCCAAAAACCATGTTTTGTATTGTCCGCTGATGCCGGCGTCGCTGTGGGCGTACTCCTCTTTGTTTTTTTCTTTTGCCATTATAATGTCTCTTAAAACCTAGTTATAAAACTCAAATAAATATTGTTGGTCGAATGGTATATCAAACTTTTGTAAGAAACTGATATATTCTTCTTTAAATGTTTTTGTGTGGTGGTGCTTTGGTTGATCGTAAATGTATTGAACCACATTATCTACACCCGACCTTGAATAACTAAAAGCACCGTATCCTTCCTGCCAGTTAAATTTTATTTCTGTGAATTTATGTTCATTTATAAAATTGTTACTACTCTGTTTTAATTCTTTTACCAGGTTTGATATTGATTGATCAGGATTTAATCCAACCAAAAAATGCAAATGATCCGGCATGCAATATATTGATAGCGGTTTGTGTTTCCGTGCAGCCGCTACGCCACACATATATTTCTCGATTCGTTCTCTAAACGGTTCTTTGATTAAGCTTTGTCTGTTTTTTACAGCAAACACCAATTGTACGTACAATTGGGAATACGTGTTGGGCATAGGGTGCGGTTTATTGTTATGTTCTTATAATTTATTAAATGGGAAACTCCTACGGAGTTTGATACACTTTATAAATTGTTGTTTCTACAAAGAGGTAACTCCTATGGAGTTCCGCTCTAATATATTCAACTTTTACAAAGTCGGCTTTGAAATTATTAAACTAATTGTGTGCCCCATCGGGGCAACCTCTTTGTAGAAGGAAACAGATCGATTGAAATCTACTCCGTAGGAGTAGCCCACCATCTCACAAAATTACACCTCTTCACAAAATCTTTAAATCCATTGCATCCTCCTACACCTCATACAACTCCAACGGCTGCCCATTCGGATCATAAAAAAAGCAAAACCTTTTATTCGTCAATTCATCAACTCTTATTCCTTCTGTCGCTACGCCTTTTGCGCCTAATTCTGTAACAGCTTCCTCAATATTATCAACCGCGAATGCCAAATGCCGTAATCCTTTTGCTTCGGGAAACGATGCTCTTTCTTTATGATCCGGAAAAGAAAACAATTCTATCTGATACAAACCGTTGATGGCAAGATCTAATTTGTATGAATTTCTTTCAGTCCGAAACGTTTCTGCTATGATCGAAAAACCAAGGATCTCTGTATAGAAATATTTACTGCGTTCGTAATCGCCGGTTAATATTGCTATGTGATGAATGGCTCTTATGTTCATTGTTATTTAATATTTTAGTTAGGTAATATGTAAGATTGAATATGTAATATTTCCTGTTACTCAATTGTATTCAATATTACTTATTACATCTTAAATATTAAATCCTTGGAGTCTATTGCATATTAAATACCCTCGTCTTTACCTATTTTACCTAAATGTGTAAACTTAAATCCTTCGTTGTATTTCAATCCGTATCCTGCAAATCTGTCTAACGATGAATGTCCAAATAATACCAATCCTATCACATCTAAATTCCAGTTATTCAAATAAATACCGATCATTAAAACAATAATGGCAACAGCTTTGTGGTGAAACAAATTATAACATGCCGCACCAACTTTATTTCCGGCTAAATAACCAACCATGCTAATATCCGGCCCAATGAATAGTAGTAAATACCACCACCAGGCTGCCTGTAAATAGTGTACCGCGTAAACGCTGGCAAAAAACATCGCTAATTCCTCAAGCTTTAATAATGTTTTCATGTTGTTTAGCTTTTGATCTTTATTTCAAAATCTTTCATGTTCTCAACTTTACCCTGCACATCAAACATGTTTTGTGCGATCATTACTTTTAAGCGCCAAAGAATATACGCATCGCCTGTTGTGTGTTTAGCCTTGCTTAAAAATTGGGCTATGATCTTAGAAGCTTTTTGCCAATCGGCTGTAATAAATTTCTTTAACTCTGCGTCGTAGAAAGAATAATCTTCGTTGATCAGTTTTTTACCTCCTTCTAAAATACGAACACCTTTATTTTCATTGCAGATCTTTGTCCACTCGTCCGGATCAACTTCAAATTCACTCAGCGTTATTTCTCTTGATAATTTTTTTGCTTTTAAAAATTCTTTCGCAGGAATTTCTGATAGCCAGTTTGGATAAAAGATATTCCCTTTTTCGTTGATAAAAGGAAGATTGTTGAGGTACAAAATGTACACACGACTTTGAAACTCCTGCATATATTTTAATAACCAATAATATCCGCTAACATCATGTTTATTTTGTGCGGCCCATATCCAGATCGTTTGCTCAGGATCACGACGCATGGTGCCAACTAACTCTGCAGCAACTTTATAATCATCCACTTCAGCATCCTGAACTTTAGTTTCATAATCGCCACCTGCTAAAACGGTAGTCCACCAGCTTTTACGTTCTTCTTTTCCTTCGCCTACATAAATATTATTTAACGGACCAACAGCATAATCATCTCTGATCAGCATTATCTCACCTTGTAATGTTTCGTCTAATGCAATGGCCTGTTCTAACACTTTTACATCGGGTTCATTAAAAACTATATGGATCATATTTGATTATTATTTGTTGGGAGTTATTAAATAGTAAACGCAGGTTGTAAAAAAATTGCGCACCCAGGGGATGCTGCTAATTAATTTCGATTGTACCCTTGGCTTTACACCAAATTTATATTCGTAAATAGGATTAAATAAATAATGTGTTTTGTTCAATATCGTATAACCCGTTGCTTTTGTTATTCTTTCGAAACGTTCAATTGAAATACCTGTTTCTTTTATTTCCATCATCTCTTCCACGTTTTCTTTACCCAACTTTAAGATGGCTTTATAAATAAAGCCCGGTAATAAATGATAGTAAGGGATTTTACTCAACAGCTTTCCCTTATTGATTTGCTGATGGCCACCAAAAGGCATTTGCCATGGTGGGAAACCAAAAAATATAACGCCACCGGGTGTTAAAAAACCTTTCATCCAATCAATCAATTTTTGCTGATCATGAATATGCTCGATCACATCTTTCAATACAATAATATCAAAGTGGCCATTCAATTCTTCGGGTGTTACTTTATAAATATCTTTTGAAAGGAAGGATATTTTTTGTTGCTGCATTTCCGTTGCTAACCATTCTCTTGCGTATATCAATCTTATCTCATCAAATTCAACACCCACTCCTACACAACCTTTATCTGTAAAAGCTTTTAATACACCTGCTTCTCCGCAACCTATCTCTAAAACACGTGATCCTTCTTTAATTGGAAATTTCTCTTCAATAAAGGGCAAAACATATTTGGCAGTATTATCTACCTGTATATCAAAATATCTCTTTCGGTCAGCATGAAATTCAAACATAGTTTAATTAAGAATTAGGAATGAAGAATTAAGAATTTTTTAGTCTTAAAGATTCTCCGTTTTCTTTTGACGTTTTTATGATCGATGACAAAATTTTCATTAGTTCATCAGCATCTGTTATAAATGAGTTTGCCAGTTTTGTTTCTAATAACTCGCTGTCTTTAAAAATCCTTAACCAGTAATTAGTTTCTCTTGCTTCTTTATAAGCAATTGACATCTTACTTATAAAATCTTTATTCGATTGACCACCTTCCGCCTCTTCTACATTCGCACCAATTGATGTTCCACACCTCAAAAATTGCAGTAATAATTCCCTTTCAATCTTTTTCTTACGTAAGTGTATGTATAATTTTACAGTTCGTAGTCCAAAGCGATAAGACTTATCAACAATGATATTCGGTTTAGTCATAGGGTATGTTTATAATTCTGTACGAAATTGAGAATACTATTTAAGCCGAAAAAATTCTTAATTCCTAATTCTTAATTAACCAACTGCTTCATTAATAAGATCTTGTTCGATCTTTAAATTGTCAATAATAAAATCCTGTCTGCTTGGCGTATTCTTGCCCATGTAATATTCAAGTAATTGTTGAATATGTGTTTCAGGCAATAACATTACCGGTTGCAATTTCATATCATTACCAATGAAACGAGAAAACTCTTCCGGGCTTATTTCTCCTAATCCTTTAAATCGTGTTATCTCAGGCTTGCTGCCTAATTTTTTCATTGCAGCCTGTTTCTCGTTCTCATCGTAACAGTAGATAGTTTCCTGCTTATTTCTTACGCGGAATAGCGGTGTTTCTAAAATATACACATGGCCATTCTTCACAACATCCGGAAAAAATTGTAAAAAGAACGTCATCAATAATAAACGAATATGCAAACCATCCACATCGGCATCCGTTGCAAAAACGATATTGTTATAACGCAGGTCTTCGTAGTTTTCTTCAATGTTCAACGCATGTTGCAATAAGTTGAATTCTTCATTTTCGTACACAACTTTTTTAGTAAGGCCAAAACAGTTCAATGGTTTACCACGTAAGCTAAATACAGCTTGCGTATTCACGTTCCTCGCTTTCGTGATACTACCACTCGCACTGTCCCCTTCGGTAATAAAAATGGTGCTCTCTTTTTGTTTTTCTAAGATGCTGTTCTTGTCTTTACCTGTTGCTTCATCATTGTAATGAAACTTGCAGTCTCTTAATTTTTTATTATGAAGATTCGCTTTTTTCGCTCTTTCATTCGCCAGTTTTTTAATGCCGGCTAATTCTTTACGTTCTCTTTCGTTTTGCTCGATGCGTTTCTTTAACGCTTCTGCAGTAGCCGTGTTACGATGTAAGTAGTTATCTAATTCTTTCATCAGGAAATCGCCGATGAAGTTTCTCATGGATGGGCCGCCTTCCGAAACATTGGATGAGCCTAGCTTTGTTTTAGTCTGACTTTCAAACACCGGTTCCTGCACACGAACGCTTATTGCCGCGCAGATACTGCCCCTGATATCAGCAGCATCGTAATCTTTTTTATAAAACTCACGGATCGTTTTTACATAACCTTCTCTAAAGGCCGCCAGATGGGTACCTCCCTGAGTGGTGAATTGTCCGTTTACAAAACTATAATACTCTTCACCATAAGCATTTTCATGCGTTAAGGCTACTTCAATATCTTCTCCTTTTAGATGAATGATCGGGTAGCGAATTTCATCTTCGTTCGTTTTGCGTTGCAAAAGATCCAGTAAGCCATTTTTGCTGACATACTTTTTCCCATTCAGGTTCATGATCAAACCTGCATTCAAATAGCAATAGTTCCAGAACTGGCTATCTAAATATTCCTGAACAAAATGGAAATTTTTAAAGATGGTATCATCAGGAATGAAGGTGATAAAAGTTCCGTTCGGTTCTTTTGTAGGAATTTCTTTATTGTCTTTTACTAAAACGCCTTTTGCAAATTCAGCAGTCTTTTCCTTTCCATCGCGATACGCTGTTACAGTAAAATGATTGCTTAGCGCATTCACTGCTTTAGTACCCACACCATTCAGACCAACACTTTTCTGAAACGCTTTACTATCGTATTTCGCACCGGTATTTATCTTACTTACAACATCTACCACTTTACCTAAAGGAATACCACGGCCAAAATCACGTACAGTGATCATCTTGCCTTCGATCACAATATCCACCTGCTTACCAAAACCCATGGTATGTTCATCGATACAGTTGTCGATCACCTCTTTGATCAATACGTAGACACCATCATCTGCGCTACTACCATCACCCAGTTTACCAATGTACATCCCCGGACGCAGGCGTATATGCTCTTTCCAATCTAAACTCCGTATGGAGTCTTCATTATAAATCGATACTTCTGCCATATTTTTAAAGTCAAAAGTTAAAAGTCAAAAGCAAAAAGTTAAGCAGTATTCTATTTGAATATGCACTTATTTCGCTCGATTTTTTACTTTTTATTTTTGATTTTTTTCTTAAAATTCCTTGCAATCGCGCAAATATACTAACAATTTTAGTATTTTGAAGCTGAGGCAAATATAAGTAAATGAGGAAAGAGAAACCGTTTCCCTTTTTAACAGTTGTGTATAAAATAACACAGTACTTACTAAAAGCGCTTTAATGCTATATTTGCGGCTTCATATTACATTTTATAATTATTTTGGAAACCAATCTTATTGCCATTCAGGCACTTGCTGCAGAAAGAGAAAATGAGAACGATGAATTTCGTGTTTTCTTAAAAGGTCAGGATAGTAAATATATCGATCAATTAGTTCATGCGATAAATGAGGATATAAGACCTAAAATCGATTGTACTAAGTGCGGTAATTGTTGCAAAACTTTGATGATCAATATTACACCGGAAGAATCTGAACGACTGGCTATTCATTTGAAAATGCCGCTACCCGACCTTAAAGCAAAATATATTGAGGAAAGTCTGCAGGGAAAAATGATCATGAATACTATTCCTTGTCATTTTTTAGGAGGAACTAAATGCACTATTTACGAAGAGCGCTTTACTGAATGCAGGGATTTTCCGCATCTGCATAAAGATAATTTTACTGATCGCTTGTTTGGAACGTTGATGTATTATGCAATGTGTCCTATTATTTTTAATGTAGTGGAGGAATTGAAGATACAGACTGAGTTTGTCTGAACCGTTGATTGAAGTTGATTATTTGTCTAAATTGGGATTCGTGGGATTTAGAGATTATCGGATTTGGGGAGATTGATGTTTTGGTTTTTGAAATTTAATTATAAAGGCGCATTTACACTAAAATGTTCAACCTTGTTATCAGTAAGATTAATTATAAGATAGAAAAAGCATGCTCCTCCTCCATCGGTAAACATTGGCTCTTTTTTCCAGTTAAGGCCCATTTTTACTAAAATACTATCCGATTCACAAAATGAATTTACACATACTTTACGCTTTTTATTTTCAATATAAGGAAAGTATTGTCGCTTGTCTTCATTCAATTTAATCGTGTCTCTAACTTTAATTAAGCTGTCTTGTTCATACCAATTTGAATAAGGAGCTGATAAATTATATTTATTAACTGTTTTTATTAATAGGCTATTAATGATAGTAATATCGTTGTTGTTTAAGGTAAATGAACGACATACCTTATATCGGTAAACCCAATCGGGAGTAGTATAATTGGTAAAAGAGGTATCTATACTTTGAAAAATTACAATTTTAGAAGTGTCAATATTAAGTACAGATTTAGTAGTGGGTTCCTGACCAAATGAGACAAAACTAAAGAGTATAAAAATAGAGTATACGGCCTTATTCATTTTTAATTATTTATTTAAAACTACAACTGCTCCCAAACATCCTTTCCAAACTGTTCCAATCCCGGATCTCGGGCTCCCATTAACAACAATACCGTATTACCTGTTAAATGTGGACGAACAGTTTTTAAAAACTCATTTCTATCCTCTATAAAAAAAGCGTTTTTGCCTAGCGCTTTGATATCATTAATAAGATCGTTGGAAGAAATATCTTTTACCGCAGTACCACCTGCATAAAATATTTCGCTCATCCATATTTCATCTTCGGGTCTTAGTACTGCGGCAATTTCTTTTACAAAATCGGTACGTAAAAAACGCGTTGGGCCGTAACCGTGAGGTTGAAACCAGGCAACTACTTTTGGTGCTATATATTGACAAGCAGCGATAGAAGCGGCGCATTTGGCAGGGTTATGCGCATAATCATCAATTACCCAAACACCATTTTTATTACCTAATATCTGGTGACGGCGATAAATGCCTTCGTATTTTTCTAATGCTGTTGCGCATGTAGTAAGATCAACACCAAGCTGATTAGCTACAGCCGTTGCAGCTAAAGCGTTTTCCATGTTATGTTTACCGACTGTATTGATAGAGAATTGAATATTGTTGATTGAATATTTAATATTAAATCCTTCCTGTTTAAAATCTTTAGCTATATAGCCTGCAGGAATATTTTCATCTGTGGTAAAATCATGTTTTATATCAGCAGATAATTGTCTTGCTAAAACATTCGATTGATTAACAACAAATAATTGTTTCGTATTCTTTTTAAAGGTGCCGAATATCTCTATCAGCTCATCAATTTCCTGGTGATCTTTATCGATGTTTAATAACAAGCCAACTTCAGGTTCGTATTGAACGATAGATCCATCGCTTTCATCAGCTTCAATTACCAGCCACTCTCCTTTACCTACTTTGGCGTTACCTATTTTACCTTCTTTGATAATGCTTATTAATCCTGCTCCGCTGATGATGCTTGGTTGAAGATTTGCTTTCTCTAAAATATCGAACAACATACCGCTGGTAGTGCTTTTGCCCGATGTTCCACCAACTGCAATTGTCTTTTTACTTTTAGCGATCAATGCTAAAACCTGCGAACGTTTTAGGATAGGAATATTTAATTGCTTAGCTTTCTGTACTTCAAAAACAGTGTCTTCTATCGCCGTTGATACAACTATAAGGTCTGTTTTTTCAGTAATGCCTTCGCCATTTTGTAAAAAACATTGAATACCTTCTGCTATTAATTTTTCTTTGGTATCATTAAAAGTATCAGGTGTAAAATACCTGTCTGAACCGCTTACATTTTTACCAATGCCTGATAAATATTGTGCAATAGCACTCATACCTGTTCCGGCAACACCGATAAAAAATACATTTTTAAAATCATCAATGCTTTTGATCATCCGAAAATTGATTGAATAAAATTAAGAGATAGCTGTGTTGTGGTGCAATGTTTTATAAGATACTACTAATGCGATAAGCATAAATATAGCGCCCAAAAAAAATGCAGCTCCTGCAAAATGAACAGGTGTGTTATTACCGGTAAAATAAGAAAAAATATTCGTCATCAACGGAGGCCCAATGATGGAAGCAAGACTCATCACGCTTGTCAGCCCTCCTTGTAATTCGCCCTGTTCGTTTTTAGGAACCTGTGCAGACATCAGGGATTGTAATGCCGGGCCACAAAATCCTCCCAGGCAATATGGTATTAAAAAGACAAACATCATCCAGCTTTGCGATGCAAATGAAAATAATATTAATCCTATTGCGTACATGATATAACCAAGATAAACACTTCGCTTATTTCCCAAACGAGGATTGACTACTCTTATTAAACCTCCCTGCACAATAGCGATCAATAAGCCCACTACACTTAGTGATATGCCAATCATTCTTTCATTCCAATTGAATTTTTGAATGGTGAAAAATGACCAGGTACTTTGTATCGCCATTCCACCTAAAAAAATCAAAAAGTAAGAAACGATCAATCCCTTTAATTCGCCATATTTTGATAATTGTTTTAATGATCCGATCGGGTTGGCACGTTTCCAATCAAACGCACGGCGATGCTCCATGTCTAACGATTCCGGTAAAACAAAATAGCCATACATACAATTGCATAAACTTAAACCTGCAGCTACCATAAAAGGAACACGTTCGCCAAATCCTCCTAACAATCCGCCTATCGCGGGGCCGATAACAAATCCTAAGCCAAAAGCTGCGCCTACCATTCCAAAATTTTGTGCTCTGTTTTCTTCAGTACTAATATCAGCGATATAAGCTGTTGCCGTTGTAAAACTTGCTCCCCCAATACCCGCAATTGTTCTTCCAACAAATAACCAGCCGATAGATGGCGCAAATGATAGAAAAATATAATCAATACCTAAACCAAATAACGAAAACAATAAAATAGGCCTTCTGCCAAACTTATCACTCAGATTACCGAGCAATGGAGAAAATAAAAATTGCATTCCGGCATAAGCAAATGTAAGCCAGCCGCTATATTTGGCTGCTTCACTATTTGTACCATGAATCAACGTTGTGATCAGTTTTGGCATTACGGGAATGATCAATCCGATACCAATTACATCAATTAATAAAGTAATAAAGATGAATAGTATTGCAGCATTTCGTTTGGGAGCCATTTATAAAACTTTTATAATTTATGATCAAAGCTAAGTAAAAAGTCAAAAGTTAAAACCCAAAAATAAAAAGCAGTTAATTTATATATTACTCAATTTATTGGTTTTAACTTTTCACTTTTGCCTTAATAAAAAAGAGCCCAATAAATTGAGCTCTTTTTCGAAAATATATCAGTTAATGATTACCATCTTCTGTTACCGCCACCGTTACCACCAGAGTTACGGCTGTTGCTGTAGCTATTGCCACCGCTTCTTTCTTCTCTTTCTTTAGCAATAGAAACGCTCATTGCACGACCTTCAACTTCTTTGTTGTTAAGGCCTAACATTGCGTCTTTTCCTTCTTCATCAGAAGGCATTTCAACGAAACCAAAACCACGTGAGCGGCCTGTTTCTCTGTCCATAATTACTTTAGCAGAAGAAACGGTACCGAATCTTGCAAAAAGTTCATTCAATTCAACATCACTCGTGTTGAAACTCAAATTTGAAACATAAATGTTCATAAAATCTAAAATTATAATAAATAAAAAATAAAATACCTGTGATGGTACCAGTAAACAAAACGATTAAAAAGAGGAAAACTATTACGAGTGGAGAATGTAAAAATTTGAATCTATCTAAAACTATGTGCTCACAGAGCTAAATCACTTTGCGAAGCTACGCTATATTATTTAATATTGCCGATTTAATATTTAATATTGAAAAGAACTACGATAATATTAAATATTCCATATAAAATATTACCTACTGAGCGGCTTTCAACTCATTTATCTTATCAATAAACTCTTGCATTGCTTCTTCTTTTGGTTTGCCTTTCATTTTTTCCCAGGCGCCGTATTTTGCTTTAGCTACAAAATCAAACATATTGGTTGGTGGTTCTATATTGATATCACCTTCCTGCCCTTGTTTAAACAATGAGTATAATTGTAATAACACATCGGTTGCCGGCTTCTTTGTTAAAAGTTTACTGTCTGCCTGTGCTTGTTCAAATTGTTCTTTCAGTCCCATATCCAAATTTTATGCAAAAATAAATCCTTTCATGTTAACTTGGTATACTCTTTGGATTTATCTTAACAATTGTCGGCAAACCTATTGCGATATGCTCTCGTTTGTTGAATAAATTAATTATCATGAAATCAATATTATCTACCTTTTTAGCTATTGTTCTTTTTGCTTCCTGCGCGCAAACCCAAAACAAACCACTTAAAATTATTCCCGGTTCAAAAAATCATTTGGCAACTGAATCAGTGGCTTATTTTTCGGAAGGATGTTTCTGGCATGCAGAATTAGTCTTTCAAAGTTTAGCGGGGGTAACCGATGCCGTATCTGGCTATGCGGGCGGAACTACAAAAAATCCAAGTTACGAGCAGGTTTGCACAGGTTCAACCGGACATGCAGAAACAGTGCAGGTTTATTATGATCCTGCCAAGATCAGTTATCAAACACTAGTGGATGCTTTCTTTGCCAGTCAAAATCCTACACAAATCAACGGACAAGGCAATGATGAAGGAACACAATATCGTTCCATAGCCTTTTATTCAAACGATAAAGAAAAACAGATCATTACTGCTGCTATAAAAAAATTGAACGATTCTAAAAAATATAATGGTAAAATTGCTGCACAGGTATTGCCCTCCACGAAGTTCTATCCTGCAGAAGATTATCACCAGGAGTATATTTATTACAATCCTAATAATCCTTATGTACAGAATGTTTCTATTCCTGATTTTCTAGAGTTTAAACAAAATTTCAAGGGTAATTTTAAATATTAGGCTTCAAGAAAAATATTTTATTTTCTCCCAACCTTTTTATCTTGTCAGCAGTATATGTGGTAAAGCAATTTATTATATATACTGCTTATTATTTAACGATATTTAATAATTCTAAACCAAACACTCTCTATGAACAACAAGCATTTATCGCTATTAGCTATTAGTTTTCTATCCGTATTCTTAATTACAAGTTGCAAAAAGACAAGTTCTTCTCCTAGCAGTAATAATAATACTGACACAACAAATAATAACGCTACCAATATTAATGGGACATTATTGACTAAAAGTATTCAATTAGACACTTTACATGTATCAGGTCAAGATACTTTGTATAAAGAATTGTACAAATATGACAGCCAGAAAAGATTAGTATCTGCTCAACAATACCAATACAATGGTACAAATGGTTCTTTTACAGGAGAAGCATATGAAAACTTTTATTATAATGGTACAGATACCAAACCTTATAAATCTACATCGACTCCTTTGAGTGGTGCTGCTTTAGATAGTACTGTTGAATTTTATACTTTTGATAATACAGGCAATGTAAGTAAAGTAAAAGAGATCAATTATCCAACTAGCGGTAATGACAGTACGATCGTTTCATTTGTTAATTCATCTACCATTTTTAGAATAGAAAATTCATACGCTTCCGGTACTATTACTGATAGAGATACTACTTATTTCCAATCAACTTTAAATAATGGAAATGTGCTTACCTCAGCGTTTAGAAATAACGGAATATTATATTTTTATGCAGGCATTACATATGATTCGCATAAAAATCCTTTTGCGCCTTTAGTACTTGTTGCAAACATCAGAAGAGGGCCAATTTCAGAAGATGGTTATTTTGGCGGAAGCTTTGTAGTATCAGCAAATAATGTAACAAGCTATATGACTACTTATTCTGATGCTTCTACAACTCCTGTAACTTATCCATATTCAACGTCGAACTTTGTTTACAATACGAGTGACTATCCTGTTTCTTACAGATACATCTCTAATGATGATGTTGATATTAACGTTAAGGCAGCAGGGGTAAGATATTTTTATTATTCTAACTAATATTTAAAACATAATTGTTAAAAGCCCAATGATAACCTCATTGGGCTTTTTCTGAATTTGTTTTTTGTATTTTGGGATTTCTCTAGATAACTTTGCATCGATAAAATCGACTAATTAAAACTTTACATTACCATGTTTCCTAAGATCAACCCCGTTTACACCAGCTCCTGGAAAGCTTTACAGCTACATTATACCGAAATGAAACAAGCGCACATGAGCGACTTATTCAAAGCCGATAAAGAAAGATTTACTAAGTTTTCTATCCAGTTAGATGATATCTTATTCGATTATTCTAAAAATATTATTACAGATAAAACCAAAGAACTTTTATTGCAATTAGCAAACGATTGCCAGCTTCCTGCTGCTATCGAAGCGATGTTTAACGGAGAAAAGATCAATGTAACGGAAGATAGAGCTGTATTGCACACCGCATTACGTAACTTCTCGGGTAAGACGGTTATAGTTGATGGTAAAGATGTAATGCCGGATGTCAAAGCTGTTCTGGCTCAAATGAAAAGTTTTTGCGCTAAAATACACAATGGCGAATGGAAAGGTTACACAGGCAAAAAAATTACAACAATTGTAAATATCGGTATTGGTGGTAGCGATCTTGGGCCGGTAATGGTTACAGAAGCTTTAAAACCATATTGGGTAAAGGGTATTCAAACATATTTTGTTAGCAATGTTGATGGAACGCATATTGCTGAGACTTTGAAGAAAGTTAATCCGGAAGAAACATTGTTCCTGATTGCCAGCAAAACCTTTACTACACAGGAAACCATGACCAATGCCAACTCTGCAAGAGATTGGTTCCTGGCGACTGCGAAAGATGAAAAGCATATTGCTAAACACTTTGCGGCATTAAGTACGAATGAGAAAGATGTAGTAAAATTCGGTATCGCAGCAGAAAATATGTTTGTGTTTTGGGATTGGGTTGGTGGAAGATATAGTTTATGGAGCGCGATCGGTTTATCAATTGCATTAACTATTGGTTATGATAATTTTGAAGCTGTACTAAAAGGTGCACACAAAGCTGATACGCATTTCAGAGATACTTCTTTCGATAAAAATGTACCGGTTATTATGGCTTTGGTTGGTCTGTGGTACACTACTTTCTTTAACGCAGCATCAGAAGCTATCTTGCCTTATGATCAATATATGCACCGTTTTTCAGCTTATTTCCAACAGGGAAATATGGAAAGCAATGGTAAATATGTGGACAGAAATGGCAGCAAAGTACAATATGCAACAGGTCCGGTCATTTGGGGTGAGCCCGGGACTAACGGCCAGCATGCATTCTATCAATTGATCCACCAGGGAACTCAATTAATTCCTTGCGATTTTATTGCTCCTGCAATCAGTCACAATCCATTGGGTGATCATCATCCAAAACTATTGACCAACTTCTTTGCTCAAACGGAAGCGTTAATGAATGGTAAAGGAAAAGAAGAATTAGTTGCCGAAGGAACTAAAGAAGATTTGATCCCTTACAAAATATTCCAGGGTAATCGTCCTACGAATTCATTTTTGATAAAAGAAATCACACCATTTTCATTGGGTGAGTTAATTGCTTTGTATGAACACAAGATCTTTGTACAAGGTGTTATCTGGAACATTTACAGCTTCGATCAATGGGGTGTTGAATTAGGTAAACAATTGGCTAATAAAATATTACCTGAATTAGCCAGCGATGCACCGGTTACTACACACGATTCATCTACAAATGGATTGATCAATGCGTATAAAAAATTGCGTAAATAATTATTCAAAATAAAGTCTTTCTTTTTTAACCTCCGATCAAATCGGAGGTTATTTTTTGCCGGTAAGCATATAAGTCGTTTTTTGAAACATTAATTTACTTACCGTCTTCCCGGCAAAATAACTTCGCAAAAAAATCCTCCCGCTTTTAGGCGGGAGGATTTACTATAAAGTTAGTTTGAATTACCATTTGTCAACTTCTTCCGTACTTCCGTTATCTACCGGAGTAGTTATTTCAGGAATAGCCGGAGCCGGTTCTGCAGCAATATCTACAACAGATTCAGCTGCTTTTGTTTCCGGAGAAACGTATGCGCCTTCTTCGCCTTCGTATGGATTATCATGATTGAAAGCATCAAAATCAAAATCAGGCATCAAGTCAGTTTTTACATATTCAACTGCTTCTATCAGGCCTTTAATAAATTTATTAAAATCTTCTTTGTATAAAAAAATCTTATGTCTATCGTATCCGTCAGAATCAAAACGTTTACGGCTTTCTGTAATAGTTAAATAGTAATCGCTTCCACGGGTTTCTCTTACGTCAAAAAAATAAGTTCTGCGTTTCCCTGCTCTGATGCGTTTACTGTAAACGCTTTCGATTTTTTTGTCGTTGTTGTTTTCGTTATTGTCGTACGCCACTGTCTAAATTTTTAATTTTGGTTCGGGTTAATTTTTTATGTTAAAGCAAAGATATAGTTGTTTTTGAAATGGCAAAATTTTGGGCACCCTCATTTTAAGGCTTATAAAGCTTACGTATGGCTAATTTGCAGAAATATCACTTGGGATATCTTCCTGATTTTGCTGGCGGGCATACATATCTGCATAATAGCCGTTTTTACGCAAAAGCTCATCGTGCGTGCCTTCTTCAACTATTTTGCCTTCATCTATTACAATTATCTTATCGAACCTGATCAACGAAAATATACGGTGGGTAATGATTACGGCGGTTTTCTTATCTAAATATTCATTCAGTCCGTTTAATATTTCTTTCTCTGTTTTTACATCTACAGCACTCAGGCAATCATCAAAAATCACAATTTTGGCGTCTTTTATCAATGCCCTGGCAATGGATATACGCTGCTTTTGTCCGCCGCTCAATGTAACACCGCGCTCTCCTATCAAAGTTTCGTATTTCTGAGCAAAATGTTCAATTTCGTTGTGAACACTGGCTTGTTTAGCCGCTTTTACTATCTGATCGATAGTTGCATCATCATATCCAAAACGAATATTATTGCTCACTGTTTCACTAAATAGAAATACATCCTGCGGTACATAACTTATTTGTGAGCGCAGGTATTCGATATCGATCTTATTCAAAGGTGTGCCATCATATAATATCATTCCTTTTTGGGGATCGTACATACGCAATAATAATTGTGCAATGGTTGATTTTCCTGAACCTGTTCTTCCTACTATCGCTACTTTTTGTCCGGGTGTAACTTGTAAAGAAAAGTTTTTGATCGCATTGATACCTGTATGTTCGTAAGTAAAATCAACATCGATAAAATTGATATCTCCGCTTAAAGGAGGCTTTATTTTTTCAACAGCGTTTTGAATATTTGGCTTAGTTTGCAAAAATTCATTAATACGTTTTTGTGATGCCGCTGCTCTTTGTATCATGCTCGCAGTCCATCCTATCGCACTAACAGGAAACGTTAGCATCTGGATATATAAAACAAATTCCGCGATGGTTCCTACTTTATTATGAATAGGATCATGTACATAATCCAGCCCTCCTACCATGATAGTAATAAGTGTGCTCAGGCCAATTAATAACGCAATGCTGGGAAAATAAATGGCTTCTGTTTTAGCCAATCCTAATGCGTTCTTTCTATAATCTTCGCTATTTTTTGCAAAAAAACCAAACATTGTTTTTTCTTGAACAAAGGATTTTATAACTCTTATGCCGCTGTATGATTCCTGCGCATTGGTGGTAAGATCACTCAATAATGCCTGGATACGTTCGCTTTTTTTATGAATGATAGTATTTACAAAATAGATAGTAAAAGCGAGTATGGGCAAAGGTGATAGCGCAACAATAGTTAATCGCGGACTGGCTTTTACCATGAAGAAAATACTGAAGCCGATAGTAACTGCAAGATTGACCACATACATAATTGCAGGGCCTGTGTACATTCTTACACGGCTGATATCTTCGGAGATACGATTCATCAGATCTCCGGTACTATGTGTTTTGTAGAAAGTCGTATCCAGTTGCTGGTAATGAGAAAAGACCTGGTTCTTCTGATCATACTCTATCAGTCGACTCATTACAATAATAGTTTGTCGCATCAGGAACATAAAGAACCCACTGATGATAGCTAATATCAATAAAGTGATACCGCTCCATAAAACCTTCTCACTAAATGATGTCGCAGCCAAGCGATTAATGATGGCTTGAACGATTATATCATTTTGTTCATTATGTGCCGTTGGACTGATACCTGTACGCTCTACTTTATTGACTACTATATTTACGACGTACCCTGTAAGTTGCGGAGAAAGTATTCGGAAATAGTTTGTTAAAATAACAAACAAAATTCCTAACATGAGCCGCCAGCGGTAATTCCAAAAGAATCGATTGAGTGCAGAGAGGTGTTTCATCAGTAGCAAAAATAACCCAATCAAATTGATGATTCAAAAATACTATCATCAGGTACGTTGGTATTTTTTGATGAACGGCAACCAGCGTAAACGTTAAAATTTTACTTTTATTGTGATGAGGCAAGGATATTGATAGATAATAAAGAACAACAAAATTTTCACACATTTTCTTTGTTGGTATTGCAACTTATTAATTAATATTTTTGTAACATTGTAAACGCGATTTACGCTATTCTCGAAAAATCATTCAATTACCAAAATTTTAAAACTTATGTCAGTAGACAATCCGCAAGAACAGTCAGGTTCAAAAAAATGGATAACGATTGCGTTGATCCTGTTATTATTAGCTACCTGGGGCTATATCATTTATGATAAAAACAAGACGGGCCAAGAAATCGCTCAGAAAGACGTAACGATCACTACAGTTACTTCCGAAAAGGATTCATTACAAACTTTATTTACTGCAGAAACCAGCCGTTACGATAGTTTGAAAACTAGCGATATTGATAAAGACAATCAGATTGTAACTAAGGATAAGGATCTAGCTGATAAAGAAGAACAAATAAAAAAATTGTTAGCAAAAGGAAACCTAGATGCTCATCAGTTAGCTGAATTAAAACGCAAGATTGCTGCTTTTCAAAATCAGATCGATGGTTACGAAAAACAAATCGCAAACTTAAAAGCACAGAACGAACAATTATCACAGGAAAAAGCTTCGGTTATTTCTCAAAGAGATTCAGTTCAAAAAACTTTTGATTCTACTAAAAAATCAAACGACAATATCATTGATATCGGATCTACTTTACACGCTTCAAACTTCTCAGTAGAAGGGATTGATGTAAAAAACAGCGGTAAAGAAAAAGAAACAACAAAAGCTAAAAAAGTAAACAAATTACATGTTGCTTTTGATCTGGATGAAAACCGTATCGTAGCTACAGGTACAAAACAATTATATGTCTGCATCACTGCTCCTAACGGCAAACCATTATCTGTTGAATCACAAGGTTCTGGTACTTTCACTCCAAGAGATAGCGCTGAAATGGTGTACACTCAAAAAGTAGAAGTTAACTATGTACAAGGTCAACGCCAAACAGTTACTACTGATTGGAAAGGAACTAACTTCGAAGTTGGCGCTTACAAGATCGAGATCTATGAAAATGGATTTAAGATCGGTGGCGGTACAGTTGCTTTAAGAAAAGGTGGCTTATTTAACTAAGATATTTAATCTCAATACTAAAAAGGTAATCTGCAAAACAGATTACCTTTTTTATTTAATATGGAAGATTTGATATGTAATATTATTTTCTATTTATAGATAATACTCCTTTAGATCGCTTACTGCGTATCAATATTCAATATAAAATATTACCTATTAAATAACTTAATCGTCCAGTAATTTTACCAGCAACAACAACTCTTCCATCTTATAACGGTTACGGTCATTATCAAAGCATTTGCTTAATTCCTCCAGCAAATATTGAATAATACGCTTGTTGTCCATCTTTTTAAAATAAGATACTGTAGGCGGCACGGAAATACGTTTAAAATAATTCTCTACATCTTTATGAGAATATATTTGTCCGTTTAACGGATCGATATAAAAACTTATTTTTTCTGATGAATGCCCTATCGGGTTCGTGAACTCATGTTGCGGATCGAAATAAGCCAAAATGAATTGCCTTGGAATATTGATCGCTCTTACAGGAATATCAAGCAGCTCGCACAATATCAGGTAAACAATACCATTGCTGATCGCATTACCTTTTTTAGTTTCCAGTGTTTTATTGATAAGAAAATTTTCAGGATGCTCGTAAGCGATCTCTGTTCCTGATAATTTATAATAATTATATAAAATACTTGTTAATACACTCACCTGTTCTAATGGAGTTAAGTAACTATTTAACTCTAACCAAACATTCCGGCGCAGTTTTTCAATCTCCTGCAATGACTGCATGCTTTGAAGATCAGGATAATGATATTGGGCCGTTAACAAGGCGCCTTGTAACAATTCGCAGCTTCCGTTCTTCCAGTGCATAAAATCTTCCGTAAGATCGCGGAAATGAAGCTTATGAATAAGGGACTCAATCCTTTCCTGAATCTCTTCGTTGGTGGTATTCTCCCAAAGATGCTCCAGATTAGGTATTATACCTTTTCCAAAAGAGATGATCTTATCGCTAACGGTATTGTACACATCCATGTCAGGATCATCGATCAAATGAAAAAGTGCTGATATTTCTTTGTTTTCTGTCAAGTTAGTTCGTTATTAATATGAATTTCGGTAAATCAAATAAAATAAAGAAGTTAAAATTTTCCACAACCGTTATTAACTTTAAAATTTTGCTGCAATTTATTCGGCTACAATAAATGTTCTGCAAGTATTTTTCGAACAATGGCGCATTTCAACATAAAACTTTTAATTTGCTGCCTTAAAGAAAAACTCTCCATGAAAAAGTTCAATTTTAAGGCACTGGTTCCACATATAGTTGCCTTTTTTGTATTCTTGTTATTATCATTACTATTTACCAAACCTGTGTTTGATGGAAAAGTAATAGAACAACATGATTCACAGCAATGGAGAGCAATGGCTGAGCAATCTATTGAATACAAAACAACTCACGGTCATTATCCCCGTTGGACAAACAGCATGTTTTGTGGGATGCCTGCTTACCAAATTATTTTAGATTCAAAATCAGGCTCTGTATTTTCTATAAGTTCTTTAACCAATTTTTTTACATTGGGTTTACCTAAGCCTGTTTATTTTTTATTTATAGCTTGTATCTGTTTTTATTTTCTATGTATTGTTATAGGCGTTAATCCATGGTTGTCTATATTAGGTGCTATTGGCTATGGCTATTGCAGTTACGATCCTATTTTAATAACAGTTGGTCATGATACTAAATTAATGGCTATGGCATATGCCCCTGCTGTATTAGCTTCTATGCTTTTAATATTTAATAAAAAGTATTGGTCAGGAGGTTCATTATTATTAATATTTACCACTTGTTTTATCGGACAAAGTCACCAGCAAATTGTGTATTACACACTAATCATTGCGCTATGCCTGGCGGTATATTTTACTATTAAAACGATTAAACAAAAAGATTATAAGCACTTAATTATTTCTTTTATACTTAGTGCCATGTTGCCCGTAATTGCGCTATTAATATGTGCTGTAGGTTATTTTGCTACGTATGAATATGCTAAAGAAAGTATGCGTGGAGGAAGCGCATTAACCAGCGGTACAGCTGTTAAAACCAGCAAAACCGGCTTAGATAAAGATTACGCCTTTCAATGGAGTTATGGTAAAGCTGAGACGCTTACTTTTTTAGTACCTAATGCATTCGGAGGAGGATCTTCTACTAGTTTAGGAGATGATTCTAAAGTAGTAGATGTACTTCAAAATACACCAAACATACCTCAACAACTAACACAACAATTATTTCAAGCCGCATCAGCATATTGGGGCGACCAACCTATGACATCAGGCCCGGTTTATTTCGGTGCAATTATTTGTTTATTGTTTGTATTAGGATTGGTACTATCTAAAAGTGAACATAAATGGTGGATACTAGCAGCTACTATAATTGGGATATTATTAGCAGTAGGAAAAAACTTTGAAATATTAAATTATTTTCTTTTTGATCACCTTCCTTTTTATAATAAATTCAGAACGCCCGCAATGGCGCTGGTTATTCCTCAATTAACAGTTCCGTTATTGGGTGTAATTTTTGTAAATGAGCTAGTGAATACTACCGATATAGAGCGACTAAAAGATATAGGTAAAAAGACCCTTATTGTTACAGGTTCTCTTATTGCACTAATGGCTTTATTCTACTTTTTGGCAGATTTTAAAAACGATGCTACAAATGAATTAAAGAAAAATTTAAGTAATGCATTACAAGGGAATAACAATGATTTTGTTAATGCTTATATAGCTGCTATTGCCAAAGACCGACAATCACTATATCTGGCAGATATGTGGCGCAGCTTGGGTTTCTTATTAGCAGGTGCAGCAGCTATTTATTTGTATACTAAACAGATCATAAAACCAGCCGTATTATTTACTGTATTAATTCTGTTAACGACAGTTGATCTTGTTGGAATTGGAAAAAGATATTTAAATGATGACAATTTTGTTGATCCTGTTGATTATGCAGATACATATAAAGATTACAATGCCGATATAGAACTTAAAAGAGATCCTTCTTTTTTCAGGGTATTGAATCTTGCTTCTGGTGATGGCAATAATGGCTTTCAGGTATCAATAGGGAATGCCTTTAATGATGCGATCACATCTTATAAACATAACTCGATCGGAGGTTATAGTCCAGCTAAATTAGGTGTGTTTGAAGATTTGAAGAACAAGGAATTGTATAAAAATATTCAGGCATGGGCTGCTAACCCGAATGCAAAAGATAGTTTTCAGGTATTGAATATGTTGAATATGAAATATGTTATTGTGCCTGATCAAAACAATCCTAAGCAAACCATGGCTATACCTAATAAATACGCCTTAGGGAATTGCTGGTTAATTAAAAATATCCAATATGTTGCTAATGCTGATGCGGAAATAGCCGCATTGGATAGTATTGATCCTGCCATTACTGTTCTTATAGATCAAAGCTTTAAAAATAAAGTTCCGTTCGAGCCGGTATATGATTCGTCGTCATACATAAAATTGATCAAAAATGACAATGACGATATCACGTATGATTTCAATTCTCCTGCTAACCAATTTGCAGTGTTTAGTGAAATGTATTATAGTAAAGGTTGGGAAGCTTATATCGATGGAAAACAGGTTGATTATTATAAAGTTGATTACGCATTACGTGGATTGACGATTCCTGCTGGTAAACACTCAATTGAATTTAAGTTTGATTCTAAATTTGTAGATCTTGGAGAAGGGTTAGGTAAGTTTGCCGATATATTTTCATGGAGCTTCTTGTTACTCAGTGCTTTTATGATTTGGAAGAATAAGAAAAAAGAACCAAGCGATATCGCTTGATTCTTATCATCAATAGCAATATGGAAAATGTTTTAAGCATTGTATCTTATCAATTTCTTCCGGCAAAAATGGGCGGACAAAAAGGTATTGCTTTTTTTAATCGTTTCTTTTGCAAAAATGTGAATCTTACATGCGTTACGACAGAGAGCAATGATCCTGATTGTGCTGAAGGATACGAGTTATTGAACATTTTATCAAATAGTAAACTGCGGTATATAAATGTGTTTTATTTTTTTACTTTACAAAAGATTATAAAAGATAAAAATATAACGCATGTTATACTTGAGCATCCGTATTATGGTTGGTTGGGGATAATATTGAAACAGTTCTGTAAAATAAAACTGATCGTACATTCTCATAATATCGAAAGTGAACGCTTTAAAAGTACAGGTAAATGGTGGTGGAGAATATTAGGCTATTACGAAAAGAAAATATATAAAGCCGCTGACATTTGTTTTTTTATAAATGATGAAGATAAAAATTACGCTATTCAGTATTTTGATCTTGTGCAGCAAAAATGCCTGACCATTACTTATGGTTTTGAATTAAGCCAGCCTCCTACTCATAACGAAAAAATGATTGCAAGGGAATTCTTGAAATCAAGATATCCTATTAATCCAAACGATAAATTATTACTGTTTAATGGAACGTTAGATTATAAACCAAATCTTGATGCCATTGAGATCATTCTGCAAAAGATAAATCCTGCACTTTTAAATGATGGGGGATTAAAATATAAAATAATAATTTGCGGAAAAAATCTTCCTGCTTCGTATAATTCGTTGTTAGATTATGCTGATAAGAATATCATTTTTGCAGGATTTGTAGATGATATCATTCCTTATTTTAAAGGTTCGGATATTTTTATTAATCCGGTTATTGATGGTGGTGGCATTAAAACAAAACTGGTTGAATCTCTTGGTTATAATATGAATGTAGTAACTACTTCAAATGGTGCGATTGGCGTTCCGTTAAGTATTACAGGAGATAAAATGTCGATCATTAAAAATAATGACTGGCAATTATTTGCAGAAGAAATTAAGAAGATCAAAATCGTTAGCGATATTCCAACAACCTTTTTTAAACATTTTTATTGGGGAGAAATTGCAAAGAAAGCTGCAGGAAGTTTATAATTTTCTTTCTTATTGAGTAATCACTTTTATAAGTGTTTGCCACAACATATCTGCAGAATTATCCCAGGAGAATTTTTCTTTTTGTATGTTTCCTAATTGAATTAATTTTTGCTGTAAAGCCATATCAGTATATATTTTCTGCATTGCGCCGGCAATATCTAGCTCATTTAATGGATCCACTAATAAGGCAGCATCTCCTGCAACTTCAGGCATAGATGTAACATTAGAACAGATAACAGGCACTCCACTTTGCATGGCCTCAATAATCGGGACTCCAAAGCCTTCGAAGATGGGTACAAAACTTAAGGCAAGTGCCCCTCCCAATAAATCAACCAGTTCACTATCTGATACTCTTCCTGTAAAAATAATAGCTGTTTTATATGAACTGTTATTGTAAACGTTTTCAAGCTCTGATTGATCCCATAAAATGGAACCAGCCAATAACAGGCAACAATCTGAATGAGTTTGTTGTTTGAATAAATTAAAAGCTACTATCAGCCGTTTAATATTTTTTCTCGGATGCATAGATCCTACAAAAAAGAAATATTGCTTACCATTACTCCATTTATTTCTAACGGCATCAATTGTCACTTTATCTAATGGGTGGAATTGAGCATTAAAACTATTATAAACAATATCAATTTTATTAGGGTCGATTTTATACCAGTTTACAATATCTTGTTTACTGAAAGCAGATACAGTAACGATCCTGTCGGCTTTACGGGCAAATCTTTTAAAGAAAAAACGATAGTATAGCCGATTTTTTAATTTCAGATCCTTTGGATAATGTTCAAAATTAATATCATGAATAACGGGTATTTGCGGACAAGAACTAATTAAACTTAGAAATCCATCGGGTGATAAAAAAACATCCGGCTTATGCTTTTTTAAGAAAAAAGGGAGTATCAGTTCCATGTATAAAACATATAAAACAGGATGCCGTAATGCAGGAAAAATATAATACTTAGAAGTATTAGGAAAGTCAAAATATGATTCTGTAAAATTCTTATCGCATAATAGTAAAAAATCCACTTCCGGATGAGATCGTATTATCCGGGAAATAGTATTAATAGTATAATATCCTATTCCATCAGGTTTTTTGTTTCGCAATACCCAACAGTTAACGGCAATTCTAAGCTTTGTGTTTTGTTTTAACACTAGTTAGTCTTTTTCTGAAAATACATTATAACGCCCAAAAAACCTTCATGGTTGATCATCTCGGTAAAAATATCCCCAACATTATTGGAATATAATATTTTAAATACCTTATTTAAGTTATAGTAATTCATTTGCATAAATGGCCTGTTGATTGGCCTGCCATTAACGATATTGGTTAACTGGTTAAACCACTTATATTTTCTTTTTAGAGTTAATACTATTCTGCTTTTTTTAGACATATTACCATCGAACAATAAATGAACGATTCCAAATCCACCCGGTTTAATGATAGACGCTAACTTATTGATGATTTCATACCCATAATTTTCGTTAATATGCTGTAAAACGATATACGTATGAACAAGATCATAGGTATCTCTAAACTGATATGTAACAACGTCATCAATTTGCAGCAAGGAAATATTTGTTAATCCTTTCTTTTTAATATGAACGGCGGCTTCTTTTAACATCCCCTCTGAGATATCAACACCTGTTACTTTTTTAGATTGTTCAGCGAAAGGGATTACTAAGCGGCCAGTTCCGCAACCAAAATCCAATACATTGTCGAATTTTTGATCAGACGGTAGATTTAGACCAGACTTTAATCTATTCGTTACGGCCTTCACGTGATCATACCCTGTATCATAAAATTCAGTAATGCTATTTTCGTTCAGGTTTTTTGTCTTAAAATTTTCCGTTGTAAGCACCCCGTAATAAGGATCTGAATCACCGATTAATTTCCACGAATTATCTATCATGACAAGTATTTTATAAGTAAATATATTGTATTATGAATTCTTGATTTCTATATCCAAAAAGGTGAAATTAAATTCTTTTTTTTATAAATATACCTTTTACTTTGCGATACTGAATTACAACACATACTTATGAGTATTAAGACGGCTTTAATTACAGGAATTACAGGGCAAGATGGAGCTTATCTAGCTGAATTATTACTGAATAAAGGATATAATGTGCACGGAATAAAACGCCGTAGCTCATTAATTAATACAGATCGTATTGATCATTTATTTTTCGACAAAAGTCTTGCGGACAGGTTCCATTTACATTATGGCGACCTTACGGATGCATCTAGCCTATTACGTATCATACAACAAACACAACCGGACGAAATATATAATCTTGCAGCTCAGAGCCATGTACAAGTAAGTTTTGAAACCCCGGAATACACAGCAAACTCTGATGGAATAGGCGTTTTAAGGATATTAGAAGCTTTGCGAATTTTAGGGTTGGAGAAAAAAACACGTTTTTATCAGGCCTCTACCTCTGAATTATATGGGCTGGTGCAAGAGATTCCTCAAAAAGAAACAACTCCTTTTTATCCTCGCTCTCCTTATGGTGTGGCTAAATTATATGGTTATTGGATCACTGTCAATTATCGTGAATCATACGATATGTATGCTGTAAACGGTATATTATTTAACCATGAAAGTCCGTTGAGAGGCGAAACTTTTGTTACCAGAAAAATAACCATTGCTGTTGCTAAAATAGCGTTGGGTAAAGAAGATATTTTGTTGTTAGGTAACCTTGATGCTAAAAGAGACTGGGGTCACGCAAAAGATTACGTTGAAGGAATGTGGCTAATGATGCAACAGGAAAAGCCTGAAGATTTCGTACTGGCAACTGGGGTAACCACAACCGTTAGAGACTTTGTAAAAATGTCTTTTGACCAGGTAGGCATTGAACTGGAATTTAAAGGTGAAGGAATTGAGGAAAAAGCTTTCATAACAAAATGTAGCAATTCTTCATATCAATTACCAATCGGAAAGCAAGTTATTGGTATACATCCACGTTATTTCAGACCTGCAGAAGTTGATTTGTTGATCGGTGATCCTTCTAAAGCAAATAAACAATTAGGCTGGATCCCGAAATATGATTTACCAATGTTGGTAAAAGAAATGATGGAGCAAGAATTGATCTCACAGAAAAAAACAAAATAATATCAGATCGATCGATAATAACGATTGATTGCAATAATTTTCAAACCGAGTCTTATGAAAGTAGTGATTTTTGCCGGCGGATTGGGAACAAGAATCAGCGAAGAAACTGACCTGCGCCCTAAACCCATGGTTGAAATTGGTGGCAAGCCTATTCTTTGGCATATAATGAAAATTTATAGCCATTATGGGTTTAATGATTTTATCATTTGTCTTGGCTATAAAGGATATGTGATAAAAGAATATTTCATGAACTATTTTTTGCACAACTCTGATATATCTATTGATCTTGCCAATAATAAAATGGAAATACTCGGCACAAAATCCGATAATTTTAAAGTTACATTGGTTGATACAGGCTTAAGCACTAAAACAGCAGGGCGTTTGCAGCAAGTAAAAAAATACATCGGCAACGATGATTTCATGCTTACATATGGGGATGGCGTATGTGATGTAGATCTGCCTAAATTAATAGCATTTCATAAAGCTCAAAAGAAAATAGCTACCGTTACGGCAATACAATTAGATGCAAGATTTGGAGGAATGGATTTAGGTAATGATGGCGATGTGGCATCTTTTAAAGAAAAAGCAAAAGATGATGGCAAATGGATAAATGGAGGTTTTTTTGTTTTAAGTCCGAAAGTGTTCGATTATCTGGAGGGAGACATGTCTGATATGATGTGGGAAGATGCTCCTTTAGAAAAGTTAGCTGATGATAAACAACTTGTTGCCTACCAACACGAAGGATTTTGGAAATGTATGGATGCTTTGCGTGATAAATTAGAGCTGGAAGAACTATGGAAAACTAATAACGCAAAATGGAAAAAGTGGAACTAAATAAATCCCTTATTGATTTTTATCGCGGTAAAAAAGTTTTTGTCACCGGTCACACAGGGTTTAAAGGCGCCTGGTTTATCAATTGGCTTCACTTGCTGGAAGCAGAAATAAAAGGATACTCCCTGCCTCCTGAAAATGACCTGTCTCTTTTCAATATTATTAAATCAAACATACAATTTCAAAATGTATATGCTGATATAAGAGATAAAGAGCAGCTCCGGAAAGAAATAGATGTTTTTCAACCTGATATCATTTTTCATTTAGCAGCACAAGCTTTAGTGCGTCGCTCCTACGAAATACCTTCTGAAACATTTGATGTAAATGCCGTAGGAACCGCTAATATACTGGAGGCCGTTATTCACTTGAATAAAAAATGCACCGTAATTTTAATAACTACCGATAAAGTTTACGAGAATAAAGAAATCGATTATTACTATAAAGAAGAAGATGTATTAGGTGGTTATGATCCTTACAGTGCAAGTAAAGCTGCGGCAGAGATTGTTATTAATTCTTTTAGAAATTCTTTTTTTAATCTGAATCAATACGCAAAACATCAAAAGTCAATAATAAGTGCCCGCGCTGGCAATGTGATTGGTGGAGGTGATTGGAGTAAAGACAGAATCATTCCTGATATAGTCAGATCCTTACAAAAAGGGAATTTCATTGAAGTAAGAAATCCTAATGCAGTTAGACCATGGCAACATGTATTGGAACCGTTAAGTGGCTATTTAAAAGTAGGTATGCTGGCTTATAATGATCATTCCAAAATTTCTACTGCTTATAATTTGGGGCCCGCTCCTGCTGACCATTTACCTGTAAATAAATTAGTTGATATTGCTATTAACAGTTGGGGAAGTGGTAAATGGAACGATACATCTGATAAAAATCAAGTGCATGAAGCTGGTTTATTAAAACTTGATATTTCAAAAGCAGGTAAAGAATTGAACTGGGAGCCGAAGCTTAATAGTCAAGAGGCTATCGAGTGGACAATCAATTGGTACAAACAGGATGAAGTGAATTTGTTTAATTTTACTTTGGAGCAAATCAAACAATACCAATCAAAATGACATTTACAGAAACAGCTTTAAAAGGTAGTTTTATAATAGACCTTAACCTGTTTCAGGATGAAAGAGGTTGGTTTGCAAGAACTTATTGTAAAAATGAGTTTGAACAAATTGGCCATACAAAAGAATGGGTACAGTTAAATCATTCTTTTACAAAACAAAAAGGAACAATCAGAGGAATGCATTACCAAATGTCTTCTTTTGCTGAAATAAAATTAGTACGTTGCATATCCGGCAAAATTTATGATGTAATCATTGATTTGCGTAAAGATTCGCCAACTTTTTTACAATGGGCTGGTGTTGAATTGTCAGCTGATAATAAAAGAATGTTATACATACCTGAAGGTTTTGCTCACGGCTTTCAGGCATTAACAGACGATTGCGAATTGATATATCATCATTCTCAATTTTACACGCCAAACGTTGAAGCAGGAATAAGATATAATGATCCTAAAATAAACATTAACTGGCCATTGCCATTAACAAGCATTTCGAAACGAGATGAGGAACATCCTCTTCTTGATAATAATTTTAAAGGAATATAATGTATGAATTGTAGATTTTGTAAAAATCCATTGACTGATGTCTTTATAGATTTGATTAATTCGCCTGCGTCTAATTCTTTTTTAAGTAAAGAAGAATTGAATGAACCGGAAGTGTTTTTTCCTTTAAAAGTATACACTTGTAATAAATGTTTTTTAGTTCAGGTAGATGAATACAAAAAATCTGACGCCATCTTCGATAAGAATTATGTTTACTTTTCATCTTTCAGCACAAGCTGGCTGGAACATGCGAAGCAATACACAGACATTGTAACTGATAGATTCAAACTAAACAATAATTCTCTTGTTATTGAAATAGCTTCGAATGATGGTTATTTATTGCAATACTTTAAACAAAAGAATATTCCTGCATTAGGGATTGAGCCTACAGCTAATACAGCAGAAGCAGCTAAAGCTAAAGGAATAGATTCTATCGTTGATTTCTTTGGTGTAAGATTAGCGAAAGAACTTGTACAGAACAATAAAAAAGCAGATCTGCTATTGGGTAATAATGTATTGGCGCATGTACCGGATATCGTTGATTTTGTTGGCGGAATGAAAGTTGCATTAAAAGATTCAGGTGTAATTACAATGGAATTTCCGCATTTGATGCAACTCGTTGACAATAATCAATTTGATACTATCTATCATGAGCATTTTTCTTATTTATCATTTTATACTGTTAAACAAATCTTCGAATCACAAGGGTTGGAAATGTTTGATGTAGAAGAAATACCAACACACGGTGGATCATTAAGGATCTATGCAAAACATAAAGAAGATACAACGAAAGAAATATCTGTTAACGTCAAAAAACTATTAGATAAAGAGATCACTAAAGGGTTAAATACACTCTCCTATTACAATAACTTTCAACAAAAAGTTACGGATGTAAAAATTGGCATCACGCAATTTCTTATTGACCAAAAGAAAGCAGGCAAAACTGTTGCGGCGTATGGTGCGGCGGCAAAAGGAAATACATTATTAAATTACTGTGGTATTAAAAATGACCTGATCGATTTTGTGGTAGATGCTAATCCACACAAACAAAATAAATTTTTACCTGCCAGTCATATTCCTGTTGTTAATGAAGATTATTTAAAACAACAAAAACCAGATTACGTTATTATATTACCCTGGAATTTAAAAACAGAAATAACCAAACAATTAGCGTACATCAAAGATTGGGGCGGAAAGTTTGTTATCGCGATTCCTTCATTAGAAATAATCTAGATGAAAAAAATATTGGTAACCGGTGCTACGGGATTTATAGGAAACTATGTTATTGAAGCATTGTTACAACATAAAGTATCGGTTATTGCAACTTCGTCAAATCTTGAAAAAGCCAAAACTTTTGCCTGGTTTAATAAAGTAAATTATATACAATTCGATTTTACAAAATTTGATACTAAAGAAAATTATTTTCAATTTTTCGGCAATCCGGATGCCTTGATTCATTTAGCCTGGGAAGGATTGCCTAATTATAAAAATGATTTTCATATAACAGAGAATTTACCAAGACATCAACATTTTCTTGAAAACATGGCTGTTAATGGTCTAAAAGATGTTTCCATTACAGGGACATGTTTTGAATATGGAATGCAGGATGGTGAATTAAAGGAAACGCTGGAATGTAAGCCGGGTAATGCTTATGCTATAGCCAAGAATGAATTGAGAATCTTTACTGAGACTTTGGCTATAAAATATTCATTGAATTTGAAATGGATACGACTATTTTATATGTTTGGTAAGGGTCAAAATCCAAATTCCTTAACTTCGCAGCTCGATAAAGCGATTGAAGCAAATGCTCCCGTTTTTAATATGAGCGGTGGTGAACAAATAAGAGATTTTTTACCTGTAGAGAAAGTAGCAGAAAATATTGTTACTATTGCTTTGCAAAACAATATAAATGGCATTATTAATTGTTGCAGCGGTGTACCAATAACGGTAAAAACATTTGTAGAACATTATCTGCAAACACATAATAAAATAATAGAGCTTAATCTTGGATATTACCCCTATCCTGATTTTGAACCAATGTATTTTTGGGGCAATAATGAAAAACTTAAAACAATAATAAATGGACAAAATTCAGGAGTTTAAAATTGAAACAGCTCAGCGTGTTAGTAAAAATGGCACTAATGAGGGTTTACAAAAAGCGGCAAGAGAATTCAATATAGAATCTAATAAAGCACAATACTCGTATAACTATACCTGGATGGGCAGGCCTATTATTCAATATCCGCAGGATATGTTGGCAATGCAGGAATTGATATGGCAGATTCAGCCCGATCTTATTATTGAAACAGGAATTGCGCATGGAGGTTCTCTGGTTTATTACGCCTCTATTCTTGAATTGATTGGTAAAGGTGAAGTTTTAGGAATTGATATCGATATCAGAGAGCATAACTATAATGAGATCGTTAAACATCCAATGAGCAAAAGAATTAAAATGATCGAGGGATCTGCGATTGAAAACGATACTATCGAAAAAGTAAAAGCACATGCAGCTGGTAAAAAAGTTGTGATGGTTTGTTTAGATTCTAATCATACACATGATCACGTTTTAGCTGAACTTAATTTATACCATCCATTTGTTACTAAGGATTCTTACCTGATTGTTTTTGATACGATCGTAGAAGATTTACCAGAAGGATATTTTGCACAAAGTCGTCCCTGGAACGTTGGTAATAACCCTAAAACGGCTGTTTGGGAATTTTTAAAAACGCATAAAGAATTTGAAATAGATCTTGCGATCGATAATAAATTATTAATTAGTGTTGCTCCGCAAGGATATTTAAAACGTATTTCTTAATGAGTAAAAAAACAATATGCCCGGTCTGTTCAAGTAAATCAGTTACTGATCTATATAACATAGCTGTTCCGGTTTTGCAAAATAAAGTTTTCAATAAAAAAGAAGATGCAACAATATCGCCAAAAGGCGATATTTGTTTAACAAGCTGTAGTAATTGCGGCTTCGCATTCAATTCTACTTTCGATAATTCAATTCTGGTATACGATACTGATTATGATAACAGTGTGCCGTCTAATTTATTTGTACAATATTATCATAGTATCGCTGAGTATTTATATAAAAAGTATAACCTGAAAGATGGAGTTTTGTATGATGTTGGTTGTGGTAAAGGCACTTTTTTAAAAATACTTTGCGAAAAATATCCTGATGTGAAAGCCATTGGTATTGATCCAAGCTATGAAGGAGAATTACAATACGCTCCTAACCTGTTATTTATTCAGGATTTTTTTGAAGCAAAGTATGCAGAAGAAAAACCGAGTTTAGTAATTAGTCGCCATGTTTTTGAACATATTGAACAACCGGTTGATTTCTTAAAGATCATTGCAGATGCATTAAAAAAATATACGAATGTTCCATTCTATATAGAAGTTCCCGATTTAACATGGATCGTTAAAAATGAAGCTTTCTGGGATATTTGTTATGAGCATTGTAATTATTTTAGTCCGGCTGCATTACAAACAATGGTAAAATTAGCGAATGCTGAGTTTGACAAAGTTACACCCGGTTTTAATGATCAATATCTATGGTGCGAAGGGATTTTAAATAGTACTAAACAGTTTGAAGCTGTTGAAGGAAAAAAGCATACTGATTTTATTGCCAGTTTATCAAAATTTACTTCAGGTATATCTTCACTAAAAAGTAATTCTGCAACTATGTTGAAGGAATACAAAGAAAAGGGATACAAAACAGTGATATGGGGCATGGCAACAAAAGGTGTTGAGTATTGTAATATTATTGATGCAGGCAATACAATGATTGATTATTGCATAGATGTGAATACGAATAAGCAAAACAAATTCATTCCTTTCACCGGACATAAAATACAATCGCCCGATATATTAATTAATGTTAAAGGAGATTTATTGGTGATCATTATGAATACAAATTATCAAAGTGAGATAAAACAATTTATTAGTGATAATAAGCTTGCTGCATTATTTCTTAACGGACATGGTGAAAAAATATAAATAGTTACATGGCTGATATAAAAAATTACAATACTGCTAACCCCTGGGTTAGCTTTTGTTTGAGTACCTATAAACGGGCCGGGTTTTTAAAAGATACTTTAGATATCATTAAAACACAAACCTTTCCTCATTTCGAAGTTGTTGTGTCAGATAATGATCCGGAGCAGTCTGCAAGAATAGTTGTAGAAGGAATGAATGATCCGCGTTTCAAATACTTTGCTAATATTGACAACCTGGGGATGATCAAAAGCTTTAATAAAAGTATTGAAAGATCAACAGGAGAATATATAGTAATGATGGCTGATGACGATCCTCCATACCCTACCATGATCGAAACTATCTACGAGCTGGCACAGAAATATCCTGCATACGGTATGTATTCAGGTTGTGGAGATTGGATCATTGGAAACGAATATGCTGCTCAAACATTAAAATTAGATATAGGCGTTCATTCAAAATTATTGCCCGGCAGTAAAGAAAATGACATTATTATTATTGAAAAAAATGACTTCGTTAAAAAACTGGTGTACGGGAATTTTTCCAGAACATTTTTGTTATGGAGTTGCGCCGTTGTGAGAAAAGATATTCTCGTAAACATCAACGGAGTTCCTGATTATGGAAGCGAGTTATTGGGTGATTTTGCCTATATCATTACATTAAGCTCACAGCAAGGTATGGTGTTCATTAATAAAGCTGTGGGGGGGCAATACATCCACGGAAAAAACTTTGGTTATGAGTTTAGTGCTGTAAGACAGAAATACATTAATACGCCCACTTCATTTTTTAAGTATATCGAATCTAAGTTATCCAAAAATGACAATTGGCCAGAAACTGAAAAGTTAATATGGACATTTATCGGCAGAGGATGGGTAGAATATAGTTTAATGTTATTCCATTCTTTTAAAGATAATAAAGAAGGCAAAAAAGATTTCTTTAAAGCCTTTAATGAAGTATTTAGTAATAAGAAATTAACAAAGTGGAAATACAAGTTTTATATGAAGGCTTATTTTATAGGCTTGTTCAATGTGTTAATAAAAGTGAAACAAAGCTTCGTTAAAAATGAAAAATAATTTTAGTATTATATTACCTGTTCGTAATGGCGGAGACTATGTAAAGGAATGTATACACAGTCTTCTAAACCAAACGTACACGTTATATGATATTATTGTTCTTGATAATTGTAGTACTGATGGCACAGTTGAATGGATAGAATCTTTATATGATCCCCGGATCAAGATAATCCGGTCTGACAGATCCTTGTCAATAGAAGAAAACTGGGGCAGAATAAAAGATGTTTCAAAAAATGAATTCATTACTTTAATAGGGCATGATGATCTTTTGCTACCAAAGTATTTGGAGACAATGGATGATTTAATTTGTAGATATCCAACGGCTAGTCTTTATCAATCTCATTTTACATTTATTGATAGCAATGGAAGCAAATTAAAAGATTGCTTACCGATGGAAAGTGTGCAAGACGTTTCACGATTTTTAAATGATCAGTTTTTGCAAATACTTGATAGTACAGGAACCGGCTATATGATGCGTAGTGCTGACTATGATAAAATTGGAGGCATTCCTAACTATCCCAAATTATTATTTGCTGATTATGAATTATGGGTTCGATTAACGGGTTTATCATTCAAGGCAACATCAACAAGTATCACTTTTAAATATCGCGTTCATAACAGTACATCGAAACTTACAAACGCAATTGAATACCAGTCGGCTTTTATACGCTACTGCAATTTTTTAAATGAGTATAAAGAAGTGAACAGAGACGTAAATGCAATCATAAAAAAGAACGGGTATATTTTTATCGACTATTATTGCACATCACTGTCACATAGATTATTGCAGACACCAAAAGCAGAAAGAAGTAAAACTGTAAATGATTTTGTACAAGAATGTATTACAGTATCTATAAAATTATTAGGAAGCAATAATAAATTTAGGCCTTACCGTAAACTCTCAATATTAATAGCTATCCTGATCGATAATTCCAGGTTGGGTTTATATGCGTTCTCTTTATATAAAAAAACTACTCGCTAGTTGTCGCTATTTTTTCCAAAAACAAACCTATTGCCTTGCGTTTTTCATTGCTAAGTTTAAATTTGATATTTTCCGTATAGTATTTTAATAGATCATATTGATCGTATGGATTTTGCGCAATCACTTTGTTTAGATTCTCTATCCCTACAGTATTTGCTTTATCAAAACTGATAATAAATTGATCATTCAAATGGATATTACTTACCCACGCAGCAAAAACAAATGGTAATCCGGTATATTCTTTCCAGGCCAGGCCTAAATCATATTGATATACAGACATTTTTCTTTGTTCAAGGGCCCTGTCTCCTATTACAACTGCAGCTGTTGTTCCTTTTATTTCAGATCTAAAATCGTGGGTAGCATTTTTTATAATGGGATTTATTTTCCAGTATTCTTTCATTAATACCTGTGCTAGTTTAACAGACGTACGGCTTTGATAGTCAAGAAGCACTGTTTCTATCTCATTTAATGGAACTTCACTAAAAAGACAAACGCTTGCTACATTACCTTCGCTACTAATGCAATGATCGCCAATTATATGATATTCTGTCATTTCGGGTATAACAGCAACCGGAACTAAACCTACATCTATCTTATTGGTTAGCAATGCAGCAGCAATATTGGCAGGGTAATCAATTATTAATTCTATTTTATCTTCCATCAGCCCTTGTTCAAAGCCATATATTAAAGGTTTTGTGTTTAAATAACTCACAGCGCCCACTCTTATTTTTCTGTCCAATTCCTTTAGTTTATTTTCGCGGCAAATTTACAGCATCATTATGGATTTAAATCAACTCACTGCAATCTCTCCGATCGACGGACGTTACCGTAAACAATTACAACAATTAGGTAGCTATTTTTCTGAATTTGCATTGATCAAATACAGGGTATTGGTAGAGATTGAATACTTTCTATTTTTAGGAGAAAAGAAGTTTTTTAAAGTTCCTGCTGCTGTACGCACACACTTGTTAAATGTTGCGGATAATTTTTCATTAGCTGACGCAGAACAAATAAAAGAAACTGAAAAGATCACTAACCATGATGTAAAAGCCGTTGAATATTTTTTAAAAGCTGAGCTTGATAAATGCAACGCACCACAATTAAAAGAATGGATACATTTTGGCTTAACATCGCAGGATATTAATAACACAGCGATTCCTCTTAGCTGGAAACACGCTATAGAGCATGATTACCTTCCTGCAATCCTTAACCTTCAACATGAGTTAGCAAAATTAGCGAAAGATTGGAAAGATATATCAATGCTTGCACGTACACACGGCCAAGCGGCATCTCCTACTCGTCTTGGCAAAGAGATCATGGTTTTTGTAGAACGATTGGAAAATCAGATACAATTATTCAGCTATATACCTTTTACAGCAAAATTTGGTGGTGCAACCGGTAATTTTAATGCGCATCATGTAGCCTATCCTAAGTATGACTGGATAAAATTTGCCAATCAGTTTACTGAAGAAAAATTAGGCCTGCAACGTCAACAATATACAACTCAAATAGAGCATTACGATACACTAGCGGCTCATTTTGATGCAATCAAACGTATTAATACAATTTTCCTTGATTTCAGCAGAGATATCTGGACGTATATCAGTACAGATTATTTTAAACAGAAAACGAAAAAAGGTGAAATTGGCTCTTCAGCCATGCCACATAAGGTAAATCCTATCGATTTTGAAAATGCTGAAGGCAACTTAGGCATCGCTAATGCCTTATTTGAGCATCTATCAGCTAAACTACCTATTTCAAGATTGCAGAGAGATTTGACAGACTCTACAGTATTAAGAAATATTGGTGTACCAATGGCGCACACTATTTTAGCTATAAAATCAATTGAAAAAGGGTTAGGGAAATTAGTATTAAACGAAACGAGACTGAAATCAGACCTGGATAACAACTGGGCAGTTGTGGCAGAAGCTATACAAACTGTTTTAAGAAGGGAAAATTACCCTAAACCCTACGAAGCGCTAAAAGACCTCACAAGAGGCAAAAATGCGATAGATAAAAAAGCAATTCATGCGTTTATAGTTAAATTAAAAGTTTCAGCGGCAATAAAACAGGAGTTAAAAGCAATAACTCCGCATAATTATACAGGATTATAAACAATTATAATTATTTTAAGGGGCATTCCCCAACCTTTTAAAGTTAATACTAGTATATCTTAATACTAATTCTATAATACAGTCATCCTAAATAATATAAGGAAGCTAATCCCCGATTTATGAAAAATATTTATCTACTTATATTATTGTGCTTTTTTTACAATCTATTGCCAGCGCAAGTCCATTTGAATCAGGGCTTATTAGCATATTACCCTTTTACAGGTAATGCAAATGATGTGAGCGGAAATAATAATAACCCTTCTTTCAATAATGCGACTTTAACTATTGATCGTTTTGGGAATCCGAATAGTGCATACCATTTTAATGGAGTCAATAATTATATACAGATACCTAATAAGCCTACCATAAATGCAGGAGGTATGATTACTGTAGCAGCATGGATCAGGCCAACTGGATTCTATTATGGTATATGTCATGCGAATTCAGTAATAATGAAAGGCGATAATGATTACTTAGCCGGCAATTACAGTATCCGGTTTGATGAATCATTATACTCTCCCGGAACTGCATGCAGCGGCCCTTTAACTGATACAATCCATCAGAATTTCAGAGGCAATGGATCAAATCTTGTTTACCCCACATATGTAAATAAGAACCAATGGTATTCCGTTGTTTATACTAGTGATGGTATAACGGATAGAATGTATGTTAATTGTCAGCTGGTTGAACAAAATCCAATACCTGGTTCTCCCCCGAATGAAACATTTACTAACACATACGATCTGTTTTTCGGAAAACTTAATAACCCAACTTTTCCATATTGGTTTAATGGAGATCTGGATGATGTAAGAATATATAATAGGGCAATAAATCAGGATGAAGTGAATGCATATGGCGGCTGCCCAACTACATGTACACGAACGTATAGTACTGTAGATACAAGTATCTGTATGGGCCAGTCATACAACGGACATACTACTACTGGAACATACGTAGATACTTTAACAAACGTTCAGGGGTGTGATAGTGTTAGAACTGTACACTTAACTGCAAATAACTGCGCGGCTCTTTGTGATACTTTATTATGGAAGGCAAGAGCATCGAGTAATACATCAAGCAGTTTAGGATCCAATTGTACTACAGGATGGTTAAAAGCATCGCAATTTGTTAGTAATGGGGTCGCTCATTTCCCTAAAAGTTTATCCTGCAATCCCACGTACTATTATTCAGAGTTTCAGATGACTGATACAATGTGCATCACAAATAACTTCTCTTATGAAATAAGACTTCGGAATCCTCAGTCCGGCGGGGGGGTTGATGCATACGATGTTAGGGTTGGTTTAACTGGAAGTGGCATAAGTTCTGGTTGTCAGTTGATTGGAGGTAATGGTGCTCAGGGGCCGGTATGGGCACAACAATTTACTTATGCTTTTGCCGGAGCAAACACAGTGACTAATAATCCTGCACTTGTGATGGATTTTGATAACTGGCATGTCATTACGCTTACGTATAAAAATAATATACTGCATTATAGTCTTGATAGTGTTGAGTTCTTTCAATTACCTTATACAGGAAACATTTGTAACATACAAGGTCTGGATGTTCTCTTTAAAGGGAGCGGAGATATAGACTGGACAAGAATATTAGATGCAAATGGCAATGAAGTTTGGCGCGAAGATTTTGATAGTTGTTCAGCACTTAAACCGTTCCCTCCATGTGTTACTACTCCACCTGTAATCAATTTAAGTTATACGGCTCCTACTTGCGCTGATGATACTTTACGATTATTTGCCAATTCGAGCCAATTAATAAGTTATAATTGGACAGGCCCAAATGGTTTTACCAGTACCGAACAAAATCCTGTAATCGATACACCAACGCTTGCAGCAAACGGAGTTTATACAGTCACAGCATTAACAAACAATTGTTCCGCTACTAATACAACTAAATCGATAACAGTATCAATGTCAGCTTTGCCACGATCTTTTTCCACAAAAGATACAACTATCTGCCAGGGAATGACGTTTAGAGGACATATCTCAACGGGAATCTATATAGATACGATTCCTAATGCCGTTGGCTGTGATAGTATCATGACTTTGAATCTCACGGTAATTAATTGTTCTTGTTCAGTAAATAAAATAATAATCAATACCGGATATAATCCTGTAACTAAAACGGCATTGGCTGTCGGACAAAAGGATACTTATTGGACAGTAACTAGCATGTCTAGTCAAATGCAGAATGCGCTTTGTTATAATATAAATACAACTGGTGCCCAAGCTCCCCCGAATTCGCCAACGGTACCTCCTGTTCCCTTAAATTCCTACGCCGATGTAATATTCGGTGTACCGGGAACTATCAGTTGCTTTCCTGTAAATACCATATATACCTTAAGACCGCCAACAACTCCTGCTGCTGGTAATTTTACTTATACGATGAATATTAGGAGGTCTTTTTTTATTAATAGTAGTAGCGCTGAAAATGTGACTTTTAATTTTACAACTGTTTGTGATGATGCTATTGATAGTATTATCATAGATTCCGGCCTGCCAAGTCAAATTGTTTTGTTAAATACAATGACAAAAACAGTCGGTACAGGCAGCCCGTTAAATACCAATTATACAACAAGTTTATCTCCTGGTCCTCATACATTATCTATTCAATGTGCTAACTGGGAAGATCCAACAGGTGGAAATTATTATCCGGTCACTGTTAATGGTATAACATCTCAATATCAGTGGAATCCATTCGAAGTAAATGTGACAGGAAGTATCAGTACGGTGAATAATGTTTTGGTTAATGACTCATGTTGTGTAACTACCACAAGCACGATCGATACAACAATTTGTCTGGGACAAAATTATTTTGGATATACTAGTACAGGTACTTATGTCGATACATTGGCTAATGCCAGAGGATGTGATAGCATTAGAACAGTAAATTTAACAGTAAATACTTGTGCTGCTCCTTCTCCTTCCTGCGAAGGCACAATTATAGTAGGAGGATTAAATGAGGTTAGTTTACCTGATCCTCAAACTCAATATTATTCTTCTAATGGTTTTACATGGGAGTGTTGGTTTAATGGCAGTTGGTTTAATAACACTGACAATACTTTCCGTTTTGGCCAGGCTCTTATAACTACAGAAGACCCTGCGCTTTGTGAAGACATTGGCTTAGGTTTTGGCTGGGCTTCATTTCCCAGAAATGCCATAGGTTTCAATATAGATGGGCCAGGTTTATGCGCTAATAGAGATAACAACCCTTGTTACTATTTACCTCCGGGAGGATTTCAGCCAAATACCTGGTATCATGTTGCCGCTGTTAGAGATTACACTAATAATACCGCCAGTTTGTATTTAAACGGAGTATTGGTTAATACAAAATCGAATACGCTGTTACCGTTTACCAGGGGTATAAAAACAAGATTGGGTATTGATGCAAATGTTGGTGGAGATAGTTCTTTTACCGGTAAAATGGACGAGATAAGAATTTGGAATTATCCAAGAACAGCAGTAGAAATCAGTACAAATTACAACCAATGTTTAACGGGGAATGAACCAGGATTGGTCACCTATTATCATGCTAATGAAGCAATGGGATTGATTGTTCATGACGTATCGCCTAATCATAATGATGGAATATTAGACCCTGGTGTTACATGGGATAAAACAGATAATGCTCCTTTGCTTAATAGCTGTGGGTCACCATCAACCAGTACAATTGACACAACGATTTGTAACGGACAGAATTATTTTGGACATACTTCCACTGGAACATATATCGACACTTATACAAATGCCAGAGGATGTGATAGTGCCAGAACTTTGCATCTTACTGTAAAACCAAAATCTTTTTCAACGTTTACCACAACAATATGTGAAGGACAAGCCTACTTTGGATATACAACAACAGGAATTCATATAGATACATTAGTTGCTGCGAATGGATGTGATAGTGTTCGAACCATTAATCTAACAGTTAACAAAAAAACATACGATACAATAACAGTAGCAATATGCCAGGGACAAAGTTATTTAGGGTATACTGCTACAGGATCTTATAATGATACACTCGTAAATGCTGCAGGTTGTGATAGTATAACAACATTAAATCTTACTATAAATAATAATTGTACCGCGGCTCCAACTTGTAATGGCTCTTTGGGTAATCCGGTTGTTAATATAACTTTTGGTAGCGGTAATAATCCCGGAGCCGCTTTGCCCGCGGGTACTACAACCTATAGCTATATTCCTGTAACGGGAACTCCGCCAGCACTTATTCCTGATGGCTTTTATTCTCTTGTAAATGAAGTCCCACTTCTTCCGGGATGGTTCTCTGGTGCAAAAGATCATACAGGCAATCCAAATGGTTATATGGCATTCTTCAATGCATCTCCAACAACAGGAGTTTTTTATCAGCAATCTATTACGGGATTATGTGCGGGAACAAAATATCAGTTTTCTACATGGATAGCAAATGTTGTAGATGCCGGCGCGATTAGCGGAGGTTCCATGCAACCAAACATTACATTAGAATTAATAAATTCAAGTAACAATACAGTTTTAGGACTTATAAACACAGGAGATATACCTAATGCCACTGCTATGACATGGCAACAATTTGGTATGTTATTCACTATGCCTGCAGGTGTAAGTAATTTAACTCTTGTTCTGAAAAATAATAATATCGGTGGTAGTTCTGTACAAGGAAATGATTTTGCAATCGATGATATTAGTTTTAGCCCTTGTGGCCCTCAAACACTAGCGTCATTTTCTTCATCGAAAATAACAGATACTATATGTGCGAATTCACCGATTGGCCTTTTTGGTACAGTATCTCCAGGCCTTATTGCGCCTGCATATCAATGGCAAATAAGTAATGGTTCGACTGGAATTTTTACCAATATACCAGGAGCTAACAGTTTGAATTATACGCTTACACCAGGTTTAGCTTCTGGCAATTATTCGTTTACGCTTTTATCTGCTGAGGCTGCAAATATAGGAATTGCCAGTTGCAGATATTCTTCAAACATTATTAATCTGAATGTTAAGCCAACTTTTGCGACAACTATAACCACTTCTATTTGTCAGGGGCAAAACTATGCAGGTTATACAACCTCAGGTACTTTTATTGATAACCTAACAGCAATAAATGGTTGCGATAGCATTAGAACTATTAACCTTACTGTTAATGTAAAATCTTATGATACTTTAACAATAACTCTTTGTGAAGAGCAATCATTTAGAGGCCATACAATAACCGGTACTTATAATGATACTATTCCTAATACCGTTGGTTGTGATAGCATAATGACTTTACACCTTAACATCAAACCAAAATCATTTGCAACATTCACAGCAACCATTTGTGATGGGCAAACTTATCTAGGATATAATACTACCGGAGTTCATAAGGATACTTTAGTAGCAGTCAATGGATGTGATAGTATCAGAACTATTAATTTAACTGTAACACCAAGTTCTCGCTCTACCTTAACCACATCAATTTGTCAAGGACAAAGTTATTTAGGGTATAACGTTTCGGGTGTATTTATCGATACCTTAATAGCCGCCAGTGCTGCGGGTTGTGATAGTATAAGAACACTACATCTTACGGTTATACCAAGTGCACATTCAAGTATAACTAAAACAATTTGCCAGGGACAGCGTTTTTTAGGATACACAAATTCAGGAACTTTTATTGATACTTTATTTGCAGCAAGCGTTACAGGTTGTGATAGCATCAGAACACTTTCTCTTACCGTTAATGCAAAATCTTACGATACTTTAACTGCATCAATTTGCCAGGGACAAAGCTATTTAGGTTATACTACTTCAGGCATTTATAACGATACACTTACGAATGCTGTTGGATGTGATAGTATCAGAACAGTACAACTCACTGTCAATAGTATCCCTCTTGTAAAAACAAATAAGGATACAAGCATTTGTATTGGAACACCTTTGCAAATAAATACAACCGGTGCAACTACTTATACATGGTCACCTTTGACTAGTTTAAGTTTTCCAGATAATACAAGTGACCCTGTAACAAATACCACCACTCCTATTCGATATATTGTAATAGGTACTACTAACGGATGTTCTGCGAGCGATACATTGAATATAGGGATCAATCAAATTCCTGTGTTGTCAAAATCTGATAATGTTACTATTTGTAAGGATAGCTCAACGACTATTTACGTCAATGGCGGACTTAACTTTCAATGGTCTCCGAATAATACATTGAGTTTCCCTCATAATGTTAATGCACCGGTAGCCGCTCCTTTAGTTACTACAGTTTATCATGTATTGGTTACAGATGCCAATAATTGTGTAAATACTGATTCAATAAAAGTAACGGTAAGGCCTGATGCTGTATTCACAATATCTCCAGGCACCGGCGCTTGTGCTAATATTTCTACTCAGTTATTAGCAGGTGGAGGTGATACTTATTTATGGTCACCGGCAACGTTAGTAAGTAATGCCACTATAAAAAATCCAACAACAGCTATTACGGCTACTACAACTTACACGGTGCAGATAAAAGAAAAGACCTGTGGTACTTCTGCTGATCTTAATACAACGCTAACATTATTACCTGCGCTTAATTTAGTGGTAAGCAAATCAAATGATTTGGATTGTTACACACCTTCTGCAACCTTATCAGCTTTTGGCGCAGATAAATATGTATGGTCGCCAGCAACGGGGTTGAATAACGTAAATGTTGCCGAGCCGATAGCAAAACCTTTCAGTACGCAACAATATTTTGTTACAGGTACAGATAAAAACGGGTGTGTTGGCCAGGACAGTATTATAGTTTTTGGAAATTATGCAGATCGCATGATATACGATATGGCTAATGCATTTACGCCTAATAACGATGGGAAGAATGATTGCTTTGGTGTAAAATACTTTGGCGTTATTAGTGATTTTACCTTCATGATATACAACAGATGGGGACAACAGATGTTTTATACCAATGATCCAACAGCTTGCTGGGATGGGACATTCCAAGGACAAAAAGTAGATCAGGATACGTATGTTTATTATCTTAAAGCTGTAACAGCTTGTGGTACAGCTGAGAAAAAAGGAACTGTAGTTTTGCTCAGGTAAATATTTGTAGTGAGTTATCAATAATATTATATGAAAAAAATAATTGGAATATTTTTACTATCACTTTTAGTTATATCGAGTTGTTCTTCAAACAAGAATATTAAGCTTGCAAAAGGACTATCTGTATATTATCCATTAAATGGAAATGTTAATGATGTAAAAAACAAAACAAATCTCATCTTTAACAATGCCACATTAACTACAGATCGATTTGGTAAAGCCAACAGCGCTTACCACTTTAACGGAATTGATAATTATATACAGATACAAAATAATCCGGCAATAAATTTCAAAAAAAGTATATCAATTTGCATCTGGGCAAGACCAACAGGATTTTATTACGGGACTTGCCATAGTAATAGAATCCTTATGAAAGGAGAAAGTGATTATACTCCAGGTAATTATACAATTGCTTTTGACGAAGCTTTATATTCTCCCGGCACAGCTTGCAGTAGTCCATTAACAGATACCATTCACCAAAATTTCAGAAGTGTAGCCGACCAAAATTCATATACGCCCTATATTACAAAAGGTAAATGGACATCTATTATTTTCACTTGTGATCAGCATATATCACGATTGTACATTGATGGCTTGCTAAAAGACTCATTAAAATTAACAGATGGAGTAACTTTTACTAATCAATCTGATTTGTTTTTCGGAAAATTAAATAATGATTCATTTCCCTATTGGTACAATGGAGATTTAGATGATGTTAGAATTTATAATAGAATAATCAATCCTCTGGAAATAAAAAAAATAGCAGAAGTAAGATAACTTTTACTTCAAAATCTCACTGGTAAAATGAAACTCAATATCAGGATTATTCTGGATTTCTGTATTTAAAAACCATTCGCTTGCTGCTAAATAGACGATGTGGCCATCTTTATCGTTGGCAATATTGGCTTGTTTAAAACGTATAAATTCTTCCAGCTTTTTTGAGTCTTTACTGGTTAACCAACATGCTTTAAAGAATGGTAAGCTATTCATTTGTACAGATGCACCATATTCTTGTAATAAGCGATATTGAATTACTTCGAACTGAAGCTCTCCTACACAACCAATGATTTTTTTATTGCCGCCAAATTGTGTAAATAACTGTGCAACTCCTTCATCCGTCAATTGTAATAAACCCTTCTCCAATTGCTTTGTTTTCATTGGATCTTTGTTCACCACTTCTTTAAATATTTCCGGAGAGAAACTTGGAATACCAGTGAAGAAGAAGTTCTCACCTTCTGTTAACGTGTCCCCTATTTTAAAGTTACCAGTATCAAACAATCCTACAACATCACCCGGAAAGGCTTCTTCGATCACATCTTTCTGACGCGCCAAAAAGCTGTAGGGGTTGTTAAAACGAAAATCTTTTTCTAAACGAACATGGTTGTAATAAGTACTACGTTCAAATCTTCCGCTACAAACTCTTAAAAAGGCAATTCTATCCCTGTGTTTAGGATCAAGGTTAGCGTGTATCTTAAAAATAAATCCGCTGAATTTTTCTTCTTCAGGATTTACATCTCTTGTTGTTGTATGCCTTGGTCTTGGTGTTGGTGCTATTTTAATAAACGTATCTAGCATTTCTTTTACACCGAAATTATTTACGGCACTTCCAAAAAATACGGGAGCAATTGACCCACTTAAATAATCGGTTGTTTTTATTTGTCCGTATACACCATCAATTAATTCAATATCTTCTCTTAACTGATCAGCATCTCTGTCACCAACTTTTTTATTTAGTATATCCTCACTTAGATCAGTAATTTCCAATACATCTTCATCATTCGCTTTTGTACCCGCAGCAAATAGTACTAATTTTTTCTGACGAAGATCATACACCCCTTTAAAATCTTTACCACTATTGATCGGCCAGGTCATCGGATGTAACTGGATCTTTAATTCATTTTCAATTTCTTCCAGCAGCTCAAATCTGTTCTTCCCATCACGATCCATTTTATTGATGAAAACGATTACCGGTGTTTTACGCATGGCAATAACTTCCATTAACCTGCGCGTTTGCGGTTCTACCCCGTTTACGCTATCAATAACCAGCACCACGCTATCAACTGCTGTTAATGTTCTGTAAGTATCTTCTGCAAAGTCTTTATGTCCCGGTGTATCCAAAAGATTGATCAAATGGCCATCATATTCAAACGTCATAACACTCGTTGCCACACTGATACCACGCTGTCTTTCAATTTCCATGAAATCACTGGTAGCGTGTTTTTTAATTTTATTGCTTTTTACTGCCCCTGCAGTCTGAATAGCGCCGCCGAATAACAGAAATTTCTCCGTTAAAGTAGTTTTACCGGCATCCGGATGAGAGATGATGGCAAATGTTTTGCGCTTATTTATTTCGTTGATGTATTTCATTATGTGTAACTATGAACCAAAATTGAGGCGCAAAGGTAAGGTTTGTAGCGCAATTTTTGCCGCCATTGTTGATCTCCCAACCAACAATCTTCGCTTAGATAAAAGCTGAGCGCAGATATGCGACTGAAGTGAGTGACACAACGATGTTGACCTTTGTTACAACTGCCGCCAAATAAATAATTTCATCCCGATTTTTAACGTAACAATAAACCAAGTTGGCTTAATTTTGATCAATGCGAAAATCGCTCAACATATTAACCAATTCTTTACGCTTAACCATTCAGGAACTGCGTGTTAATAAACTTCGTACAGCGCTTAGTTTTATTGGTGTGGCGTTCGGTATTTTTTGCATTATCGGTGTGTTGGCAACAGTGAGTAGTTTGCAACGTAATATTCAAAATCAGGTAAATACTCTTGGTAGCAATACTATTTACATTGATAAATGGGAATATGCCGGTGGCCCGGACAGGCCATTCTGGAAATACAGAGCGAGGCCGGTAATGAAATATGATGAAGTTGCCTTGATAAAAGAACGATCACAATTATTACAAGACGCAAGTTTTTTAATGCGGTACAATAACACTATTGCTTATGGGAACAACGTGCTTGAAAACGCTGTGACGTATGGTATTACTGAGGCTCAGACAAATGTGCAACCGATACAGATAGAAGCCGGCAGGTATATCTCATCCTCCGAATTTACAAGTGGCAGTGCTGTTTTACTAATTGGAAATGACAATGCGGAAAAATTATTTGGTTCTCCTGAAAGGGCATTGAATAAAACATTGGAAATACTTGGTGGTAAAAAAGCTACGATCGTTGGTGTGATTAAAAAAGAAGGAAAGAATTTTATCGGATGGGATTATGATAACTGCATCATGCTGCCTGAAAAATTTGCAAAGCAAATGATCAAGGAAGATGAGAGTAATCCTGTAATAATTGCCAAAGGAAAAACAGGTGTTACAACGGCAGCATTAAAAGATGAACTCGAAGGAATTATGCGCCAGGTACGCAGATTGAGTCCTACGCAGGAAGATAATTTTTCTTTAAATACTGTAGAAGCGTTCAGCAAAGCAATAGATGGTTTGTTTGGAACGATCGATGTAGTGGGTGGAATGATCGGTATTATCAGTTTGATCGTAGGTATGTTTGGTATTGCCAACATCATGTTTGTAACGGTGAAAGAAAGAACAGCTGTGATCGGATTAAAAAAAGCGATCGGTGCTAAAAGCAGCAGCATTTTATTCGAATTTCTGATGGAAGCCACTATCTTATGCTTTATGGGTGGTGCCATGGGACTTTTCCTTGTCTATATCCTTACCTTAATATTGTCAGGGCCATTAAATTTCCCTGTCTACATTTCATTTTCTCTATTGATCTCAACCATTATTATCTGTTTGGTTGTAGGAATACTAGCCGGCTTCTTCCCTGCCTCCAGAGCAGCTAAAATGGATCCTGTCGTCGCTATTCGTTCCTAAAAAATGGTAAATGGTTAATTGTAAATGATAAATGTTGAGTTACTTTTGCATCATTCATTAACCATTTACAATTAACCATTTATCATTACTATTCTCGCTATAGAATCTTCTTGTGATGAAACATCGGCATCTGTTTGTCGTGATGGAAAGATATTGTCAAATTTTATTGCCGGACAAACCGTGCATGAAAAATATGGCGGCGTTATCCCGGAGTTAGCCAGTCGCGCGCACATGCAAAATATTGTTCCGGTTGTTGATACGGCTTTAGTTGCTGCAGGATGTACTTTAGCTGATATTGATGCCATCGCTTTTACACAAGCACCCGGATTGATCGGTGCATTGTTAGTTGGAACACAATTCGCTAAATCTTTATCACTCGCGTTAGATAAACCATTGATCGCTGTGCATCATATGCAGGCTCATGTATTGGCTAATTTAATTGGAGAAGAGAAACCTGATTTTCCTTTTTTATGTTTAACTGTGAGCGGCGGACATACACAAATCGTTTTATGCGAAAGTCCGCTTAAAATGAAAGTGATCGGCGAAACGATCGATGATGCTGCAGGTGAAGCATTTGATAAAAGCGCTAAGCTATTAGGACTGCCCTATCCCGGCGGCCCGCTAATAGATAAACATGCAAAACTTGGAAATCCTGAGCGATTTAAATTTACAGAACCACAAATACCCGGATTAGATTTTAGCTTTAGCGGATTAAAAACATCTATTCTTTATTTTTTAAAGAACGCCGGTGCTAGCAATACTTATAAGGAAGAATTTGTTGTAGATGAAGCAACTAAACAACAATTTATACAAGATAACCTGGATGATATTTGCGCTTCTATTCAAAGCCGCATTGTTTCTATCCTGTTAAATAAATTACAAAAAGCAGTTAAGCAAACAGGTGTTAAAGATATTTGCATAGCCGGTGGCGTTAGTGCCAACAGCGGTTTACGTAATTCATTAATTGCTTTGGGCAAAGAAAATGGATGGCGCACTTTTATTCCTGCCTTTGAATATTGTACCGATAATGCAGCCATGATCGCTATTGCAGGTTATTATAAATTTTTAGAAAAAGATTTTGCTGAGTTGAGTATCAATCCTTCGGCACGGGCAGAATGGTAATTTTATGTACGACGTACGATGTGATTCAATTATTTATGCCTAATAATTATTTTCAATTTAAACAGTTTACGGTCTATCAGGATAAATGTGCTATGAAGGTTTGCACGGATGCTTGTGTATTTGGTGCATTCGCTGTCGCGAGAATTAAGAATGAGGAATTAAGAATTAAGAATTTGTTGGACATCGGTTCCGGTACAGGATTGCTTAGCCTTATGCTTGCTCAACAAGTTAATATAATCATTGATGCCGTTGAAATTGATATCGGAGCCTATCAACAAACGAAAGATAATTTCAATGCATCTCCCTGGAAAGAAAGACTGACTGTTTTTAATACAGACGTGCAACAATTTACTACAGACAAAAAATACGATTGTATTATTTCTAACCCGCCTTTTTTTGAAGATGATCTTCGATCTGATAATGATCAGAAAAATTCAGCGAAGCATGATAGTACGCTTACATTACAACAATTATTAAAAGTAGTTGATAATAATCTTAGTGATGACGGTTGTTTCATGGTATTACTCCCTTTTCATCGGTTACATTATTTTGAAGTAGAAGCTAAAAAATCTGGATTGTTTATCGATGAAAAATTATTTATTAAACAAACACCTGCACATACTTTTTTTAGAGGTTGTTTATCTTTTTCAAGAAAAGAAACAAAACCACATGTTGTTGAGCTTACCATAAAAAATGAAGAAGGTAATTATACCGATGAGTTCACCGATCTGTTAAAAGATTATTATCTGTATTTATAAATGAGAAACCATCAGGAAATATTAGGAGATATAGATAAAACATTTGCCGACAATGATCTTGCAGCGGAGAGAATTGTATTACAGGATGAGATAGATCAAAGTCGTACCAATGCTGAGATCTGTATCAATTGCGGACAGGCATTGCTCCTGCTTGATAAAGAAAATGCTAAAGTAAATTCCTGTGCCGGAGAATTGATCAAAGAATTTATTCGGTACTGTTCTGCAAATGGATTGCGCGTGAGGATTTAGTTATTTCACACAAAGGTGCTAAGTTTAAATAGCAAAGTCGCAAAGGTTTTACTTTGCGACTTTGCTATCTTATATTTCTTTGCGTGAAATTTATTACGTCCAAAGCGATTTTGGATACTCTCCTGCTTTCACTAATTTATCAATACTTTCCTGTACTGTTGGTGCATCTTCTTTATACGTAACACCAAACCACTGTGCAGATGTTGGAATAACTTTTATTGTTCCGCTCCGATTTTCTAAAAAATCTTCAGCTAACAAAGGAATAAAAAATTCAGATTTAATATTAGTGTAATTATCTTTCACAAAATCATGAAATAATTTTTCCGTTACTGGAAATATCGTTGGATGAAAGCACCAGAAATTCATTGATACGCTTGAATCAAAAGGTACTTCATGCTTTGATCCATCATTATCTTCATATTGAATTTTATTATTCTCGTCTTTGTAAATTTTTGTTCTTTCATGAATACTTACCAAGTTACCTTCTTTGCTTACTTCACAAACACCACGACTCACCGTACCATTTTCACTTAATGTTTTAGATAACTGATAACCGATCAAAGAATATTTATTTTTGCCCGATTCATTTTGCATAAACTGAGCAGCCTTAATAAATGAATCTTTACCATAAAAATCATCTGCATTAATTACCGCAAATGGTTCCTGTATCACATCTTTTGCGCAAAGCACGGCATGGCCTGTTCCCCATGGTTTCGTTCTGTCAGCAGAGATTGTAACACCGGTTGGCAAAAAAGCATCCTTCTCCTGGTACACATATTCAGTAACAATTTTACCTTTTAACTTAGGTTCGAAGATCGCTTTAAAATCATCTGCAAAATCTTTTCTGATGATAAACACCACCTTTCCGAAACCTGCGCGAATCGCGTCGTAAATTGAATAATCCATTATTGTTTCGCCGGAAGGACCAAATGATTGGGTTTGCTTCATACTTCCATAGCGGCTAGCCATACCTGCAGCTAAAATCAAGAGAGTTGGTTTCATATTATTTAAAATCTATATCTAATATTGCCTTTCGTTCTGTTCCCGGCAGGTTATTAATTGTAAATTGTGTTACGAAAATAGGGTAATCGAACAAATTATATATGAAAAATGCTTTTAAATAACGCAAATATAAAGGTCGATCACCTTGAAAATCAATTATTGGACCAACTGGGAATTCAACTATCAGTGCTGCGCCTGGACCTTATCCATCCTATCATTTCAGGAAATAAATTATTTAAGCTTTTTTATTTTCTACAAGATGCGGAGAATTCTCCCCACAAACAAATAATTACTTTCGGAGGAAGCTATTCAAATCATTTAGTAGCTACGGCTTATGCTTGTCAACTAAAAGGTTTGAGAAGCGTTGGTATAGTGAGAGGAGAAAGGCCAATTCAATTATCCCATTCTTTGCAGAACTGTATTGAGTATGGCATGCAATTGAAATTCATCTCCAGACAAGAATACGATTTGAAGGAAAAACAAGATTTTAAGGATAGCTTATTAAAAGAATTCGGCGAAGCTATTATAATTCCGGAAGGTGGTTATAATACCATAGGTGCAAAAGGTGCAGCACTAATATTAGATCATATCGATACAAAAACAACCCATATCTGCTGCGCTCTTGGTACAGCCACTACTGTCGCAGGTATATTATCAGCAACAAAAGAAGGACAAAAAGTTATTGCTGTTCCGGTTTTAAAAGGTTTATATGATATTAATGAAAGAATTTCTTTTTTATTACCCGATAAAAAAAACAACAATTTACAGATAATAGATAATTATCATTTTGGTGGTTATGCCAGATACACGCCTGAATTAATAGCTTTTATGAATGATCTGTACAAACAGTATCAGCTACCAACAGATTTCGTGTATACAGCAAAAATGTTTTTTGGTATTTTCGATCTGATAAATAAACAATATTTCCCTCCCGGAAGCAAGATCGTTTGTATTCATACAGGCGGATTACAAGGCAATTTATCTTTACCTGTTAATAGTTTGTTTTTTCGCTGATTTAGCATCTACATCGTATTATCTTTGCTCTGACAGAACTGTTATACGCTAACTGCATGAGGAAGATATTATTTGCGCTTACATTTTTTTTACTGGCATCGACCTATAGTTCATTTGCGCAAGATACTTTACCTAAAATATCGATAAAAGCCCTTGGCAGTAAGGTATTGGTTAGCTGGAGAAACGAATATAAAAAACTGGTAACAGGCATTAATGTGCAACGTTCTTACGATAGTATCAGAAATTTCTCCACAATCGGTACTATATTAAATCCAGACAGTGAAGATGATGGATTTGTTGATACGAAGGCCCCAAAAGTTAAATGTTATTATCGCGTATTCATTGCTTTTGATGGCGGTGATTACACCTTCTCCAAATCATATAGAAAACCGGAAACAGTTAATAATGAAATCCCCTCAGTTATAGCCGGAAACACTAAACCTGTAATTACCAGCAAGAACCCTGTTGTTAAAAATACACCCGCAAAAAAAACAATCGAAACCGACGAATCTCCTGTTGTAATTCCAAAAGCTGTAGATGTTAAGTTAGTAGAAGAAGATCTTATAAATATAAAACGACTTCCCAAAAATATTGTTACTCCAAATATTCATGCGTTAAAAAGTATAAATATTATACCACTTAATAGTCCGGCCTTGGTTCGTCAGCGTTTATTTATTGAGATTGCGCCTGATAACAGAGATGCAAGGCGTACCTATTTCAACATCCGAAGAGATACGACTGATCTGATTGCCCGGTTACCTTTTACGCCAAGTAAATTTATTAATATTGGCAAGGGGAACGATGTTGTAATAAATCTTCCGCTCTACGCAACAAAAAAATATTCTATCAAATTTTATGGCGAAAAAGATACTGCGTTATTATTTGAAATAAGTAAAATAACGGAGCCTTATCTCATATTAGAGAAAATGAATTTCAGGCATTCAGGCTGGTTCAGGTATCGCTTATACAGTAATGGTATTTTTGTAGAAAAGTATAAAATATACATTGCTATTGACGATAAAGCAGTGCCGGTAATTAAAGAAAAAGCTGATACGAGTAAAGATAAATATTGATTAATCTTTTAATTCAGCATTAAACACCTGTTCGAAATAGTGTTTAATTTTTTGTTTTACTTCCTCAAAATTCACATCTTTCCCCAGTTCTTTTTTTATAGACGTAACCTGCTTATTTGCAATGCCGCAGGGAATAATATTATTAAAATAATCAAGATCATTATTGACGTTCAAAGCAAAGCCATGCATCGTTATCCATCTGCTGCAACGCACACCCATCGCACATATTTTTCTTTCCTTACCAATTATTCCGGGTTCTATCCAAACGCCTGTTTCACCTTTGCTGCGTTCTCCTTTTATGTCGTAATCCGACAAAGTAAGAATGATTATTTCTTCTAATGCACGTAAGTATTTGCCAATATCAGTATAGATCTTTTCAAGGTCTAAAATTGGATAACCAACGATCTGTTGTAATCCATGAAACGTGATATCTCCTCCTCTATTGGTTTGAAAAAACTGCATCCCGCCTTCGTGCATCTTTTCTTCGCTGATCAGTATATTATGTTTGTCTCCGCTTTTACCAATGGTATACACCGGAGGATGTTCGCATAACAATAAATAATGTGTGGTATCCTCCAACTCTTCGTTAGGTGATATTCCATCATCTGCCGTCAAAACCCTGTTAGAAATTTTGATCTGCACATTCTCCTGTAATAATTGTTCCTGATAATCCCAGGCCTTTTTGTAGTCAATTATTCCGAGGTCTTTATATATAACAGTCTGCTTATTCAATGTATTCGTTTAATTTTGCAAAGATAATCAAATCCGAGAGGTCTCGGATACGGCAAACATCTATCAAAAAATAGCAATTGAGCACAGATCTAACGAATATTGACGACGAATTACAGGAAAGCGAAGAGTTATACGAGCGACTGGTAATCGAGGTTCCCAAAGGGCAGGATTCCCTGCGCATTGATAAATTTTTAATGACGAAGGTTGAAGGAGCCACAAGAAATAAAATTCAGCAAGGCATTGATAATGAGATGGTACTGGTAAATGATAAACCGGTAAAATCAAACTATAAGGTCAGGCCTTATGATAAGATCGTTGTTTTTGATAACAAGAATCCGGAAACAACAGATATCATTCCTGAAAATATTCCTTTAAATATTGGTTTTGAAGATGACGATGTATTGATCATCAACAAACCTGCCGGTATGGTTGTTCATCCGGGAAGTGGAAATTATAATGGTACATTGGTAAATGGTGTTGCGTATTACCTGCAACAACAAAACCCAACTGTTGAAGAGAATACACTACCACGCTTTGGAATGGTGCATCGCATCGATAAAAATACTACTGGCTTATTAGTGATCGCTAAAAATCCGGCGGCGATGACAAACCTTGCCAAACAATTTTACGATCATACAGTGCACAGAAGATATATCGCTTTGGTTTGGGGCGATTTTGAAGAAGATGAAGGTACGATCCGCGGACATGTAGGCAGACACCAGCGTTTTAGAAAACTATTTACCGTTTACCCTGATGGTGATTATGGTAAAGAAGCTATTACACATTATAAAGTATTGGAACGTTTTAATTACGTAACGTTGATCGAATGTAGATTAGAAACAGGTAGAACGCACCAGATAAGGGTTCACATGCAATCAATCGGACATCCATTATTCAATGATGATTTTTATGGCGGCGAAAAAATTGTAAAAGGAACCGTGTTCACTAAATACAAACAGTTTGTAGATAATTGTTTTAATATCTGTAAACGCCAGGCGCTACACGCAAAAGAATTAGGCTTTATACATCCAACAACCAAAGAACCTATATTTTTTGAAAGCGAATTACCCGATGATATGAAAGACGTTATTGAAAAATGGCGCAAGTATATCTTGGTAAAATAAAAAACAAAAAGTAAAAATAAGATCACATTGAATGGATGATAGCAAAATCAATATACTTGCCGTATCAGGCAGTATTAGAAAAAAATCATCTAATACGGCAATTCTCAATGCTATCGAAAAACTATTGCCGGAAAATGTAACGTATAAGGTATATGCGGACATTGATAAGCTTCCTCATTTTAATCCTGAAACGGAAGAAGGAAATGAATACGTTGCCGATTTTAGGCGACAATTAAAATCAGCTGATGCAGTTATCTTTTGCACGCCTGAATATGCTTTTGGCGTTCTGGGTGTTTTAAAAAATGCGTTAGATTGGGTAGTTTCTTCAGGAGAATTAAATGAAAAACCAATTATCGCCATTAGCGCTTCGCCGATGTATTTAAGTGGTGATAAAGCAATGGCTTCTCTCCTGCTTACATTGACAGCATTGGGTACAAAATTTACAGAAAGATCTTCTCTCAGTATTCCAGCTATTACAAAAAAGGTAAACGAACATGGTGAAGTAACCGATGCATCTACCCTACAACAATTAAAATCACTTGTTGACGAGCTGATTAATGTTGCAACATAGACCTACAATAACAACTCATTAAAATCTTTTGGCATAGTTTTTTCGTAAGTCTGTTAAAATAGTATAACAACTATTACAAAACTAACCAGATATGCTGAAAACATTACTATCCCTATCTTTCATTCTAATATCCGGCATATTTATTTTCAGCAGTTGTGCGTTCAAATGTATCAAGAGGTCAAAAAACATTACTTATCAGCACGCCGATTCTACTTCTAATACTTTCGAAGAAAAATTAAATGTATTTGCTCCAAAAAAACATAAGGAATTAAAAAATGTGTTGATCTTCATCCACGGCGGTAATTGGAACAGCGGCAAAAAATCTTTATATAATTTTTTGGGTAACCGCTTCGCGAGAAAAAATGTAGTAACGGTTATTATCGATTATCCTTTAAGTCCGACTGCTAATTATAATGATATGGCGAAAGCTTCTGCCAATGCCGTTAAATGGACAAAAGATAATATTAATAAATATGGCGGAGATCCAAATAAAATATTTATCTCAGGACATTCAGCAGGTGGCCATCTTGCTGCGTTATTAACCATCAACAATAATTACTTTGACACGCTTGGTATAAAGAACCCGATAAAGGGCGCCATATTTATTGACGCCGCTGCCTTAGATATGTATGGCTATTTAAAAACGGCTGACCTGCCATCAGACCATACTTATTTCACCACTTTCACACATGACCAAAAGCTTTGGAAGGAAGCTTCTCCCATGTATCATTTGCATAATAACATGCCGCCACTGCTAATTTATCAGGGCGGAAAAACATACGCATCAATTTCTGAAGGGACGGACAGATTTATGACAGCAATAAAAGAATATGTTCCCGATCAACAGCGAATCATTTTAAGGGGGAAACATCATATTCCTATGATCACACAATTTTTTAATTCATATAATAAACGATATAAACAGATCATTCTTTTTATGAACGAACATTAATAACTCTAGCGTTGGGGCGAATATAAAAATTGGATTAAGACTTTAATTTTATTTATAGAATCTATAGGCGTTACTATTCCGTACGTCTTCTAAATTGATCATGAGTTTTAATAAAATCGTTTACAGCATTTTACTTTTGTTAATCGTTTGTCGTAGTGAAGCACAAATAATCGATAATACATCTTCTTTCAAACAAGGATTGGGCAATAAATATTTTCGATTCCACTACGACAACGATTACTTTACTAAAACAGATGAATATTACACGCAGGGAATAACACTGGAATACGCTAATCCCGCCATAAAAAAATTCATTACCTCCAAAGTTTTAATCAGGCCGAATAATACCGATATTATTTACGGATTCAGGATCGATAATTTTGGGTACACGCCTACTACCATTCACAGCGATAGTATTTTATATGGCGACAGGCCGTATTGCGGTGATATGTCGATCAGTACTTTTGCAATAGCTACCGATACTTTGAAGCATCAGATAATATCCAGCACATTTATTTTCGGTTTAATGGGACAAGGTGCCGGCGGCAAAGAATTTCAAACAACTATTCACCAATGGACAAATAATTTTCTTCCACTTGGCTGGCAATACCAGATAAGAAATGATATCATTTTAGATTACCAGGTGAATTATGAAAAGAAACTATTGGGTTATAAAAATAACTTTTTATTAAATGCCACAGCTTCTGCAAGAGCAGGAACACACAATGATAAAATAACAGGTGGTTTTAATTTTATGGCGGGTAATTTTAATGATCGCTTTTTATCTGTGGCTGCAACAAAACCTGTCAGAAAAAAAGTGCAGTATTATTTATATGGACAGTTAGTAGGTGACGCTATTGCCTACGATGCCACTTTGCAAGGAGGAATGTTTAATCATACCAGTCCTTATGTAATACAAGCAGATGCTGTCAGTCGTTTTACTTTGCAGGCAGATTATGGCATTGTAGTTTGTTTTAGAAAACTATATCTTGAGTATTGCCAATCTTACCTTACAAAAGAATTTAATACAGGGCATTATCACCGCTGGGGCGGAATAAGAGTAGGTTTCACCATCTAGTTTTTAGCAAATCTTAACAAATCGCACCAAACTATATTAACACTTTATTCGTTTATTTAGTACAAATCAATTATAAATTATGCACCACAGTAAAACATTTCTTTTTATAGCAATTGTATTTTTATCATTACAAGCCTGCGCTCAAAAAGCGGTGGTTGATTACGATCATTCTAAAAATCCATATTATTCACATACAAGTACTACACCTGTAACGGCAACCAATGATTTTTGGATAAAGATATTACCACCCGCAGTTTACCAAATTGCAAGAGAACAAGGAACGGAAGCCCCATACACAGGCAAGTACTGGGATAACCACAAAAAAGGTATTTATTATTGTGCTGTTTGTGGTAATCCTTTATATAGTTCTGATACAAAATTTGATAGCGGTACAGGATGGCCAAGTTTTTATAAGGCCCTTAATTCCGGTAGCCTTTTTCTAAAAACTGATACAGATGGAGAACGTACAGAAGTAGAGTGTAAAAGATGCCACTCACATTTAGGTCATGTATTTGATGATGGCCCTGCCCCAACCTATAAACGTTTTTGTATGGATGGAAATGTGTTGGATTTTGTTCCTTCGAAGTAATTATCCCTCTATATTAATTAAAAGTAAAGCGAAGTGTAAAACTTCGCTTTTTTATTTTGGTTTTGCCTGTAAGACGGAAAGACGTTTTTCAGAGTTCATTAATTAGTAGATGTCTTCCCGACTTTCCGGCAAATATTTTCTTCGTTATTTAGCAATATCTGTAGAGTCAGTCTGCACTATTGTAAAATCTTTCGAATCATTTTTAATATCCGTAATAGCAGAATTTTTTATTATTAACCCTCCATGTGCGCCACCGGAAATAAACAAAGCATGTTTATCTTTTGTACCAATACTACTGTTTAAAATACGTACATTTTGCAAAGTAACATTAGACAATACACCAATTTTATCACCCTCGTTTTTAGCGATCACATCAAAACCATTTGATAAACTATTATCAATATTGATGTTCCTGATCGCAATACCTGAAATATCTCTCTTATCAACGCATATCTCAAAAGCACCGCGCCAGTCCCACTCATGATCAAAACCTCCGCTTGTTTTAATATCGCAATTTTCAACAACCGTTGTGCCGCTAAAATTATTATTGATGTTCACCGCTTTATTTTCTGTTGGGAATGTAGTACTTATCAAAATAGCCGATCCCTGAGAAATATCAGAAAAGAAACAGTTCTTTATTTGATTACTATTGGCACCATAAATAGCTGCACCATTGGCAAGGAACGGAAGCTGAGCCGTGCAATGTGTAATAAGATTTAATCCGGGTGTAAATTGTTGTTTATCATAGATGGTTGGCCAAATAGCAAAGCAATCATCGCCTGTGCCACGTGCAGAGCAATTATCAATTGTTGATTGGTTCATCCCAACACAAAAATTTATTCCATCAGCAATTGTATTGCGCATACGACAACCCGTGATCACCAACTTGCTCGAATTCTCGATCCACATACCAACTTTTGTATGCTCGATCCAGATCCGCGAGATAGTGGAATTAGTTCCATAATTACCAACTACGCCATCATTTTCTTCTTTATCATTTCTATAATTCAATCTTCCATCAATGGCAAAATCAGCGATATGAATGTTGCTACCATTACCTTTTATCCTTACACGCCTGGTTGCATCAGTATATAATTTTTCGTTACCTACTAATTTTGAATACCACATTCCTGCTCCTTGCACTGTAATGCTATCGGGAAGAACTATATCTCCTGTAATAGTAAAAGTTCCTGCAGGTATCCAAACTATTTTACCTGTCGTGGAAGCTTTTGCAATACAGTGTATAAAGGCATTGGTATAGTCATTACAAGAATCATTTCCACGAAAGCTTTTATCAGTAATCGATAAAGAATTCAAAGGTCGTTTTACCGGAGTAGTATTTTCCAGGTCAACAAGATCTAATATGCAATAGGCCGCATCATCTTTTGTTGATGGATCAACTTGTATTTTGATAATATCACCTTTTGCAATTTTTAAGTTTGTTATTCTTACTTCATCATAAAAATGCCTTGTGCTTCCCGCACTTGAATCATTGGTAAAAGGATATTGTCCATACAACCATGCATAGTGTGATGATATTGGATAACGTCTGATAAGTTTTTTATTTTTATATACACGTATTGTTGAAGTAGTTCCAGTACCGGCGGCATTATCGGGCAAGCTAAACCTCACTACCATGCTATTGGCATTTGATAAAGAAGTGAATTGAACAAATTGCCCTTTGGTGGTTAGCTTCACGCATTTTTGACCTGACGATTCTGTTTCAACGCGATATGGATCATACACTGGGCCAAGTACAGTTCCGTTCGTGTACATTGATTCAGCTTCATATGTTTTCCAAGGAAGCGTTGCACCTATTTTTTGCTGTGCCGTACATAATAGTGAACTGAAAACAGAAACTAAGAAGAAACACTTTGACGTAATATTCATATTCATAAATTAAAAAGTAAGCAATCAGTTTGTTGGGAAAGTCTTGTGCTAAAAAATTTCTTAAAATTAAGGTTTTGAGAAGTGAATTCTATAGTAGTTTTTTCGAATAAAATGTTTATGGCATCATTATCAATAAATAACTGTTTAGATAATAAAGAAATTAGTACTAAAGTTTTAAAATATTCAATAGCTTTGCCGCCCGTTATGACTCCTTAGCTCAGCTGGTTAGAGCTACTGACTCTTAATCAGTAGGTCCAGGGTTCGAGTCCCTGAGGGGTCACCCAAAGCCACTAATTTTAGGTGGCTTTTTATTTGGCATTATGCTATTTTCCTCTGGCATATTTTATTCTTTTTTGTAAAATTATATTACGATCAGCTTCGAATATTAATATTATATTAATTAATTGTAATGTTAGTAAAATCTTGATTCTGGCACAATATTTATTATATATTTGCGCAGAATTCGTCTTTAATAGTCTTCCCTACAACTAATCCTCAACCACCCGAAAGCTTCTTCTTTCTATTTAACGTATTGATTGCTAATTAATTACTAATTAAGCACCATCTTATGCAAAACATTTTCCTTTCGAAACGTACTTTAATTGTCGTTTTTTTGACCATCGTATTTTTTACACAAAAAGTACAGGCGCAGATCATTTATGTAAATAATGCTTCTACCGGAGTTGTTACAGATGGCGCAAGCTGGGCAACTGCTTTTACTAATTTAAATGCTGCACTTACAGCTGCTGTATCAGGTAATGCTATTTGGGTGGCAAAAGGAACTTATCAACCTGCGTCCGGATCTACTTACTCCTTAAAAGCTGGCATATCTATATATGGCGGTTTTGCAGGAAATGAGACTATATCAAGTCAGCGTAATTGGGTTACTAACGTTACTATATTAAAAGGAAATGGCATCGGCGTGATCACTAATAATGCTGCTGGCGTTGTACTCGATGGTTTTACAATAACAGGTGGTTCTGCTAATGATGGCGGAGGAATGTACAATTCAGGAGCATCTCCTATACTTTCTAATCTTATTTTTTCAGGAAATTCTGCAACCAACGGAGGTGCGATATATAATGCTAACGGATCGAATCCCTCTCTTACCAATGTCGTATTTACTCAAAATTCCAGCACAGGCCTTGGCGGTGGAGCGATGTATAATACGGCTTCCAACCCTACTTTAGTAAATGTATTATTTTATGATAATACAACTGCAGGCCGTGGTGGTGGAATGTACAACAATGGCTCATCTCCTGTTTTAACCAATGTAGTATTCTCTGAAAACAATGCTACCGGCACGGGTGCAGGTGGTGGAATATTTAATAACAATACGTCCAATCCAACTATTACTAATGCAACATTTGCTGATAACTCAGCCCCTGTGGGTGGTGCAATGGACAATAATAATGCGTCAACACCAATTATTACCAATAGCGTATTTTGGAATAATACGGCTACTACAGGCAATGTAGATTTTGCCAATACAATTTCTGGTAATATAACAACTTACGGGTCAGAAACTGTTAGCTATTCTTATACCCAAACAGCAATTACAGGAACAGGTAATATTGTTGGTACCGTAAATCCTTTTGTAAATGACAGTAACCCTAAAGGCACTGATAACATATTTATGACTGCGGATGACGGCCTCGAACTTACACCATGCAGCCCTATCATTAATAAAGGTTATACAAGAGCCAATACAACTTTACATGATATAGCGGGCGATCCAAGATTATACAATGGTGCCATCGATATCGGCGCGTATGAATACTTTGGTTATCCTGATGGCACAAGCCTCGCTTCTAATCAGGACGAAACCACACAAACTATTTATCCGGGAACTAATGGATTAATGCCGGCCGGCTCTTGCCGTATTATAGGATTGCTGGCACCTGATGGGACAAGCCCGGTTGCCGGTGCTGTCTCTTCAAGACTAATTATTGACTCTGCAGTTTTAACTTATCTGGGGCAACCTTATGTACAAAGGCATATAGATATTACCCCTGCCGTTAATGCTGCTACATCTACAGGAACTGTTACTGTATTCGCTACACAAACTGAGTTTGATGCTTTTAATGCAGTTAGTACAGTTAAGTTACCAACTAACCCTACCGACTATGCGAATATTGCCAATATCAGCATCATACAATTTCACGGCACTTCTGTAACAGGTATGCCGGGCACTTATTCGGGAAACACTGTTGTGATCACACCCAATGTTTCTTTCATTGTATGGAACTATACGCTTAACCGCTGGGAGATCAGGTTTCCTGTAAATGGATTTAGTGGTTTTGTTATCACAGCAACTGGTGGAACTGTATTATCACTTAATTTATTATCGTTTGATGGAACCTTACAAAATGGCCAAACGCAATTACAATGGCAGACTGCTGATGAAAAAGATCTGGATCATTTTGAGGTAGAGAAAAGTATTGATGGCAAAAAGTTCGCAGCATTTACAACAATAAAAGCGATCGGCAACGGAAATAACAGCTATACTACCGTTGACGCACAACCGCAAATCGGTTATAATTATTATAAATTGAAATCAGTTAATAACGATGGCAGCATTAGCTATAGTGAAATAATTCGTATTGAAGTTGGTAAAGATGGTACAGCTTCGTTTGTTATTTACCCTAATCCAACAAGCAGTGAACTGGTAGTTGATTATGCGAATGCAAGTAAAGATGCTACGATATCCATCTACAGTTTATCCGGACAAAAAGTTTTAACTATACCAACTAACGGACAAGCTAAAATAACTATAGATGTGAGTCATCTTTCAACAGGAACTTATCTGATACAATATAATAGTGAGGTACAAACGATACGTGACAAGTTCATTAAGATTAATTAAAAATTAGTCTCTCATACTGATAAAAAAGTCCTTATAAACAAAACATATAAGGACTTTTTTTATGTAACAGCAAGGCAACTAATTTATACTACACACCGATTTAGTTTTTACATTTGCTAACACATTAAATAAACAAACAATGAAAAAAATTGTAGGATCACTAGTAACAGCAATGATAATTATTGCATCTGCATCTGCCCAAACATTTACTTTAAAGAGTAATGACCTTGGTGGACAAATGACCCAAAAACAATTTGCCAATGGCTTTGGTTGCACGGGTGCAAACGTTTCTCCTGAATTACATTGGGAAAATGTTCCGGCAGGCACACAAGCATTTGCAGTAACAATGTATGATAAAGATGCACCAACAGGTAGTGGGTTTTGGCATTGGGTAGTGTACAATATTCCTGCAAACGTTACATCATTAAAAGCTGATGCAGGTAATTTCTCAGGAAAAAATTTACCTGATAGCGCAGTGAATGGCGGTAATGATGGTAATGCTCCTGGCTTTATTGGTGCATGTCCTCCTCCGGGCGAACCTCATCAATATTTGATCACTGTTTATGCATTGAAATCAAAATTAAAACTGGATAAAAATGCCTCAGCAGCTTATATCGGTTTTATGATCCATTTTAATACGATTGGTCAGGCTTCTATTGTAGCTTATGGACAGAGGTAGATATCGAATATTTAATATTACGTTGCGAAGATTTTTTGCCAGGAAGTATGAAAGTCGTTTTATAATTAATGAACTTCAATTATCGTCTTCCATGCTTTCCGGCAAAACAAAAATAATTTAACCTTAAAAGCCGCAAAGAAAGATTTAATTATCTCTTTGCGGCTTTTTATTATAAAAAAATATTAAATATTCAATATAACCTATTACATACCCTTGTTTTTCGGTTTAAGCTTCACCACCTTATTACTAATGGCCGGTACAGTTTTTAAATAAGTATAAATCGCCGCCAGATCCTTATCTGTCATGCCTGCGTAGGCTGTCCATGGCATTATCGTTTGCATCTCTCCCGCTTTTAATTTCCTGTGCATTACTGTGCTATCGCGATATTGTTTGAATTGATTTACAAAAGATTCTTTACTCCAAAAACCAATACCTGTTTCTTCGTCCGGTGTTATGTTAGCTGAATATATTCTACCTGTTGGTAATTGAAATTCTCTTCCTCCTGATAAAAATTTAGTTTCATCGTATTTGCCTTTATCAAAAGGTGTATGGCAATCATGACAAGCTGCAGCAGTGAAAAGATATTTTCCGTAAGCAAGGCTGTCATCCGATGAAGGTATTGTTGTTAATACTGCCTTTTGCGGAATAGTATTTATAATGATACTCATCGGAAAATCCGATTGTGCAGGTATAACAGTATTTGTTATCGGTTTTAATGTTCTGAGGTAAGCGATCACATCTTCTATATCATTTTTATCTAGCTTTCCGTAAGCCTGATAAGGCATTACTGGAAACATAGCATGCCCGTCATGCGCTACACCAGTGGTAATTGCCCTGAAAATTTCGCCATCAGTTAAAGTACCAATTCCTGCAGGCGTGATATTAGCTGCATAATAAACACCAGGGAACCCTAATGACTGATCAAATTTTTCTCCTCCTTGTCCTAATGTGCCTTCAATAAGTGGCGCGGCAAATTCTGCATCATTACGTTTGCTATGGCAATCCATACACGCCAACACATGATTGGCAAGGTATGAGCCTCTTTGTATATGTTCAGCACTATTATTTATTTTGATATCAGGCGCTAAGCCTACATCCGGCAAAGATATTTTTACATAGGATACAATAACAACGACAGCAACAATCAGAACTAAAATAAGAATGCTGATAACTTTTAAAACTTTTTTCATTTAGTCGATTTTGGTAGAGATGACCAAAATACTACTTTGTTTTCACTTTTCCGGCATAGGCTGGTTGCCCCCCATTTATATACAACTATACATATAAAGCCTCTGATAAAATATCAAAGGCTTTTATAAAATTCAATCATACTAAAGCAACATTAAAATATAGATCAATTAATTAATGCCTTAAAAGAAACTTCTGGTGCCGCATCTCTTTAGCAACAGCATTACATACATCCTGAAATAATGGAACACGGCCTCCGGGATTAGTAGTTGATGTATTCGCAGTCCAAATTAATTTATTGGTTATTAAGGAATAAGCGTTTACCTGCACGATCCATGTTCTGTCAGTTTCAACGTATGCAGGCGCTGCATAATAAGGCCCATATCCATATCCGTAAAACCCGCCCCAGGTACCATAATATGCAGGATATATACCGCTAACCAAATATTTCTGTTCATTCATGTCTGTTTGTTTAATTACAACAACGCCATCAAAACCCATGTGCTTCAATCTTTGTGTTTCACCATTTGAATCGTTCACCAATGAATCACCTAAAATTAAATAAGACTGGGTAGCGCTACCCGGATAAAGCGACGCCATATAATCTTCTACTTGTCTGCGCACACTTTGGTCCCGTATTAAAGCCGCACAAACAACTTTATGAAAAGTAGGACTAACTGTAACGGCAGGATCACGCCACGAACTAATTATTTTTGTTGGGCCGGAACAAGCAACAAAAATGCTGCAAATGGCTACGGCTAAAAATATCTTTTTCATATTTAGTATTTGATGTAGAATATTGATTTAATAACTGATCATTATCGGATAAAACATTCCCATATTTGAGCATTTTTGTGTTAACATTTGCGTATGATCATACAAATCGTATGCCATCAAACTAATTAATACCCGGCTTTTGTCAGCTATTTTTATATTTACATATTAATGAGCCAAACTAAACATCAATACTACATCATCAATAAGCCATACAATATGGTTTCTCAATTTGTGAGTACACATGATGTTGGCTTGTTAGGCGACCTTAATTTTGATTTCCCTGAAGGGACACATGCCATTGGCAGGTTGGATAATAATTCAGAAGGATTATTAATACTTACTACAAATAAAAAAGTAACTAAGCTTTTATTTAGTAGTAAAATAGCTCATAAAAGAACATATCTGGTTCAGGTAAAAAAAGAGGTATCGCAAGAGAGCCTTCATAAATTACAAACCGGCGTATCCATATTTGTAAAAGGTGGGGTCGATTATTTAACTACTCCCTGCGATGTCGAAATAGTCTCCAAACCCGAAAATTTATTTGAATTACCTGAAGGCAAACTAATCTACGGACAACATACCTGGCTATTGATCACGTTAACAGAAGGTAAATTTCACCAGGTAAGAAAAATGGTTGATGCAGTCGGGCACCGTTGTACAAGATTGATAAGGGTATCAATTGAAGACCTTCTTTTAGAAGACCTTCAACCCGGATGCGTTAAAGAATTACCTGAAGAAGACTTTTTTATAAAATTGAAAATCGATAATTGGAAATAGTAGTACTTTAGCCCTTCTCTATCTCAAAAATTAAAATGAAGATTGTTCACCTCGTCGGAAATAGGCCACAGTTTATAAAACTGGCAATGCTGGATGCTGCTTTACAAAAGTATCCGGAGGTTACGCAAGTGATCGTACATACCGGCCAGCATTTTGATTTTAATATGAGTGATATCTTTTTTAATGAATTGGCCATTCCTGCTCCAAATTATCAATTACAAATAAATAAAATGGGACATGGAGCAATGCTTGGGCATATGCTCATTGAAATTGAGTCTATCTTATTAAAAGAGAAACCAGACTGGGTTGTAGTTTTTGGTGATACTAATACAACACTGGCCGGTGCCATTGCTGCGAAAAAATTACAAATAAAATTAGCACATATAGAAAGCGGCGTACGCACTTTTAATGAAGAAATGCCGGAAGAAAGTAATCGTTATCTGGCCGACAGGCTTGCTGATATTAATTTTTGTTGCACCGCAGAGAATGTATCGCAATTACAAAAAGAAGGTTACGGATCAAGTATACGGTCCGTTGTTATTAACAGCGGCGATATGATGCTTGATGCTACTGTCGCTTATAAAAACAAGATAACGAGCAGAAGTATTATCGAAAAATTACATTGCAGCAATACAAAGTTTGTATTGACCACCATTCACCGTGCAGAAAATACGGGCGATATCGATACCCTTAAAAATATCATTGCTGCATTCAATCGAATAAACAAGGATATCAAAATCGTGATGGTAGTTCATCCCAATACAAAAAATATTTTAGCGAAAGAGAATATCAGTACTTCCTTTACTGTTGTTGATGCATTGGGATATTTAGATACGCAGGCATTAATCAATGCCGCAGCTTATGTAATTACAGATAGCGGAGGCTTAAGCAGGGAAGCATTTTTTTACAATAAGCCTACTGTTATCATTATGGGAAAACCTTTTTGGCCGGAAATAATTGAAAATGGAAATTGTACACAAGCTTTACCTACTACAGAAAATATAATACAACAATTCACTGCTATCCAACAACAAAATAAACAATCAAATACGGCTTTATTTGGAAATGAAAATGCTGCAACAATAATTGCTGAACACATTATAAAATTTACGAACTAACACATGTCCATAAAAGTTGTAGCAACAGTAATATCCGACCTTGTAACCGATCAGCGGGTGCATAAGGTTTGTACAACTTTACAAAGCAATGGATATGATGTTTATCTTATTGGCGCTAAAAGAAAACAAAGTTTACCACTCACACAACGATCGTATAAAGCCGGCAGAATTAGTTTATTTTTTCAAAAAAGAATGTGGATGTATGCAGAGTTTAATATCCGCTTATTTTTCAAATTACTTTTTGTTAAAGCAGATATCTTTTTAGGTAACGACCTGGATGTAATGCCCGCTACATGGCTCGTTGCAAAGTTGCGTAATAAAGTTATTGTGTACGATACACATGAGTATTTTTTAGGGATGCCCCAGTTATACGGTAAACCTTTTGCAATTAAAGTATGGACAAAAGTAGAGCGAACTATTTTCCCCTCACTTAAACATATCTACACTATCTGTCCTTCGTTTTGCGCAATGTACAAGAACGATTATGGCAAAGATCTTTTATCTGTACGAAATGTACCTTACAAAAGCTTTACCCCTACTGGTTTTTATAAAGATCAAATTGAAGTAATCTATAATAAAATTCCATCTGATAAAAGAATATTGATCTTTCAGGGTATTGGCATTAATCTGGAAAGAGGTGGCGAAGAATTGGTATTGGCTATGCAATATTTACCGGCGGCTACCTATCATTTACTAATTATCGGCGGAGGTGAAGTATTTGATAAAATAATTACTTTAACGAAAGAGAAACAACTATCAGATAAAATAACAATTTTACCACGCGTTCCGTTTGAAGTATTACGCCTTATTACAACAAGAGCGCAACTTGGACTTTCACTCGATAAGCCCAACAACATCAATCACCTTTATGGATTACCCAATAAAGTATTTGATTATTTGCATTCAGGATTACCGGTATTGGTATCACGTTTGATAGAACTGGAAAGAATTGTTGATGCCTACAATGTTGGAATGTATATTGATGATCATGATCCACAACATATTGCGGCAAAGATCGAGGAAGCATTTTCTGATAAAAACCGAATGAAATTATGGAAAAAGAATACCATTAAACTACGCGACGAGTTGAATTGGGAAGAAGAAGAGAAAATCGTTTTACAGGTTTTCGCAAATGCCTCAAACAAATTAAAAACAAAATAATTGGAAAAGCATTTACATATAGTAAGCCTGGATGTACCGTTCCCTGCCGATTATGGCGGCATGATCGATATTTTTTATACTATCAAAGCATTACATCAACAAGGAATAAAAATTCATTTACATTGTTTTACAAAAGGCAGAAAACCGGCTGATGAATTAAACAAGTATTGCGTAGAAGTAAATTATTATGAACGTAAAACCAATTTCTTTGGCTTTGTTTTTCAATTGCCCTATATCGTAAGCTCCAGAAGAAGCCACAAATTATTAGTGTCATTACAAAAAGATAATTACCCGATTTTATTGGAGGGTATTCATTGTACTTTTTTCTTGCAGAACAATAAATTGCATGACAGGAAAATTGCTGTACGCCTGCATAATGTAGAGTTTGAGTATTATGATAATTTGGCAAAAAACGAGCTCCAAAACCGCAGGAAGCTTTTCTTTTTGCGAGAAAGCAGTATGCTAAAAGTATACGAAAAAAAGATTGCCGATAAAGCTTTTATCATCGCCCTCAGCAAGCAGGATGTTACGGTGTATCAGGAATTGTTTGCAGCAAAGCAGATAAATTTTCTTCCTGCATTTATCCCTTATAATTTAATTAGCAGCAAAAAAGGTACGGGCGATTATTGTTTATACCATGGTAATTTATCCGTGAACGAAAATGAACAAGCTGTTTTATGGTTAGTAGATAATGTTTTTAATGATCTATCCATGCCGTTTATTATTGCAGGAAAAGACCCATCTGAAAAATTACAGGAAATAGTAAAAAAATATCCGCAGGTTTCACTCGTTGCCAATCCTTCAGATAAGAAAATGCAGGAATTGATAGTAGATGCGCAAATCAATGTGCTGCCATCTTTTAATAAAACAGGCGTAAAACTAAAATTATTGAATGCCTTATTTAATGGCAGATATTGTTTGGCGAATAAAGCCGCTGTAGAAGGTAGCGGAACAGAGCACTTTTGTACTATAGCAGCGACCGCAGCTGAATTCAAAACCTATATCAATTACTTATTTGAACAGGATTTTGGCTATTTAGAATTACAGCAAAGACAAAATTTATTAAAATACTATAACAATGAATTAAGTGCCCAACAGCTTATTTCATGGATATACTAGCAATACTGGCGTTATCTAATACTTTACCATTTTCAGTCTTGATCGTTCTTGCAGGGAATTTATTGATTACTCTGTAATCATGCGTAGCCATGATAATCGCTGTTCCATAATCTTTTGAGATATGAAAAAGCAATTGCATGATCTCATCACTTGTTTCGGGGTCAAGGTTTCCTGTTGGCTCATCCGCCAATAATAATTTAGGAGAATTTAGTAATGCTCTTGCGATATCGATACGTTGTTGTTCGCCACCACTTAATACAAAAGGCATTTTAAATCCTTTTGATTTCAATCCCACTTTATCCAATACATCAGCGATCTTTTCATCCATTAATTTTTCATCTTTCCAGCCGGTTGCTTTTAAAACGAATTTCAAATTATCGTTTACATTGCGATCTGTCAATAATTGAAAATCCTGGAACACCACACCAAGGTTACGGCGTAAGAATGGAACTTTTTTCCAATTCAATTGTCTTAAGTTATAACCCACAACCCATCCTTCGCCTTCGGTTAATTCCAAGTCACCATACAATGTTTTCAACAAACTACTTTTTCCTGTTCCTGTTTTACCAACCAGGTAAACGAATTCTGCTTTATCAATAGAGATATTTACATCCCCCAAAATAAGACTGTTACTTTGGTAAATATTTACATTTTTTAATTCTATGATTGATTGAGCCATTGTAGTTTATTGGTTTATTCGTTTATTGGTACTGCAAATTTAACCTTTGTGGTTTTAATAAACAATCTCTTCATTTTTTAATTTGATCACCAGTTCTTTTTTAACACTTTCTTCTACCCTGCCTATGATCTGTGCATCAATATTAAAGCTTTTTGCCGCAGCTATCATTGTCTCCGCATCTTTTGCATCACAATAAATTTCGAGGCGACAGCCCATGTTAAACACTTCGTACATTTCTCTATTATTAGATCCACTGTTTTTCTGAATGATATCGAAAATAACCGGTGGGGCAAATAAGTTATCTTTTACAACTTTTACTGTGCCCGGTATATATTTCATACACTTTGTTTGTCCACCGCCACTGCAATGGATTACGCCGTGTAATTTATCAAAATGTTTTTCTAATAATTCACGCATTACAGGTGCATAAGTTCTTGTAGGACTTAATAATAATTTCCCGATCGTTATTCCTGTATATCCTGCTACTTCAACTGCATCTGTTAATTTATGTTTGCCGATATACACTACATCTTCATCTAAACCTGTATTGTAACTCTCTTTAAAATTATCTGCATAATATTTACTCAATACATCATGTCTTGCGCTTGTCAAACCGTTGCTTCCTAAACCACTGTTGTATTCGGTTTCGTAAGTTGATTGTCCGTAACTCGAAAATCCAACAATAACATCACCTGCTTTTATTTTTTCATTGCTGATGATCTTGTCTTTTGGCCAACGGCTTGTCATGGTGCCATTTACCGCAATTGTACGTACCACATCTCCAACATCAGCAGTCTCGCCACCTAAATAATGAATATGGATGCCGTATTTTTTTAATTCATCGAACAATGATTGAGAACCATTGATTACTTGTGATAAAACTTCGCCAGGGATGATCGTTTTATTTCTATCGATCGTTGAGTTAAAAACGATATTATCATAAATACCAACGCATAACAGATCGTCTAAATTCATTACGATCGCGTCTTGTGCAATGCCTTTCCAGACAGTGATATCTCCTGTTTCTTTCCAATATAAATAAGCCAGAATACTTTTTGTACCTGCACCATCCGCATGCATCACACTTACGAATTTATCATCGTTCCCAAAATAATCAGGATAGACCTTGCAAAAAGCGTGAGGAAACAAACCCTGATCCAAATGTTGTACTGCCGCGTGAACTTCTTCTTTTTGGGCTGAAACGCCTCTTTTACTATAAAGACTCATATTATAATTTGTAATGCAAAACTAAATTTCAATTCCCAATAAACCATTTTCAATTATCAACTACATTTGCACCATCAAAAATGACGGTTTACAATAACATAGAACAACTCCCTGCTTTTAAAAATGCCATTATAACTATTGGCACTTTCGATGGTGTGCATACAGGCCATCAACAAATTATACAGCTGATGAAGCAGGAAGCTGCCAAAGTTAAGGGGGAAACGGTGATTATTACCTTCCATCCGCACCCAAGAATGGTAGTTACCTCGCATAAACCCAATATCCAGCTATTAAATACATTAGAAGAGAAAATATTGCTTTTGCAGGATCAAGGCCTTGATAATCTCGTTATTGTTCCATTTACGACAGATTTTGGCAATCAAACCGCTGAAGAATATATTGCAGATTTCCTGGTAAAAAGATTTCACCCACATACTATTATTATCGGCCACGATCATCATTTTGGCAAAGGCCGTACAGGCAATTATGCTTTATTGGAAGAAAAAGCGGCTCAATTCAATTATAAAGTAGTTGAGATCCCTGTCCATATGCAGGAAGACATAACCATCAGCTCAACTAAAATACGTGAAGCTATATTAGCCGGAGATGTTGCGACAGCAAATACTTACTTAAACTATCCGTACTTTTTTAGCGGTAAAGTTATTGAAGGCAATAAATTAGGAAGAACAATTGGTTTTCCGACTGCTAACCTGCATATTGAAAACGAGCACAAATTGGTGCCCGGAAATGGCGTGTATGCTGTAGAAATAAAAATAGCTCACTCATTGGAAAATCCCAAACCATCTGCTTTTCATCGCGCATTAAAGGGCATGATGAATATTGGTGTTCGCCCAACTATTGACGGAACAACAAAAACGATCGAAGTAAATATTTTTGATTTTAATGAAGATATTTACGGACAGACAATAACTGTTACATTAAAAAAATATCTTCGTAGCGAACAAAAGTTTAATGGATTAGATGCATTGAAGGCACAGTTAGCACAAGATAAACAGGATACCTTAGCCGCTTTATAACATCATCTTTACTACTAACTCTTTCAGCAAAGAAGTATCACTTGTTCCTGTATCATTCACCCCTACACTTTTTAAATTGTATTGATGTAACAACAACAAAGCTTGCTCAATACCGCTATACGAATATATTTTAGCAGTTTCAATAGCCTGTTTTGCAGCGAAAGGATTATTATAAAATAAAGATTTTACCGCGTTCTCACTTTTATCAGCCATACCAAACATGGCATATATTTTACTAAAATAACCATACAGAGCAGGTAATATAAGCTGTATAGGCGCAGCTTTTGGATTACTCTCAAAATATTGGATGATACGAATTGCTTTTGATAAATTCTTTTTACCTAACGCATCCTGCAATTCAAATACATTATATTCTTTACTTACACCAACGTATTTTTCAATATCATCTTCTGTAATATTTTTTTTCGTACCGAGATTACCTACGATCTTATCTATTTCATTTGAAATCCTACTCAAGTCATTTCCGATGTGCTCAACCAATAATATTACCGCTTTCTGCGAAGCAGTAATTTCTTGTGATTTAATATATTCTCCTACCCACTCAACTAGTTTATAATCCTTTATTTTTTCAGAAGTGAATATCTCTCCATTTTTTTTAATGGATTTGTATAAAGACTTTCTTTTGTCGAGTGTTTTTTCTTTATGGCTAACTACAAAAATGGTTGTAGCCAAAGGGTTATCCATATAGCCTTCCAGCTTTTCGAGGTCGCGCATTTGCTGCGCTTCTTTTAATAGTACCACTTGCTTTTCAGCAAACATCGGGTAGCGCCTGCAGGCATTGATAACTTCACTCCATACTGCATCTTTCCCGTAAAAAACAGTCAGGTTAAAACTTGCTTCGCTCTCAGGCAATATTTTATGCTCGGCATAATTAATTGCCTGGTCTATAAAATACTCCTCCTCACCTTCCAGCCAATATATAGGCTTGAAAGATTTTTTTTTCCAATCACTTATTATTTTATCTGCAGACATAGTTTATAGAGTGTAAAAATAATGCAAACACTTCGTTTGAATGAAGAATTAGGAATTAAGAATGAAGAATTTATTCTATAAAAAAGGTGGTAATTGTAAAAAGAGCCTTGCAAAATTGCAAGGCTCAAATTCTTAATTCCTAATTATTAATTCTTAATTAATTTAAGCTTCTAAAATCTACCGGCACTAACTTACTCACACCCGGTTCCTGCATGGTAACGCCATAAATAACATCTACAGCACTCATCGTCATTTTATTGTGCGTTACAATAATGAACTGAGAGTTTTGACTGAACTGTTTGATCATGTTAGTGAATTTACCAACGTTGGCATCATCCAAAGGTGCATCAACCTCATCCAATATACAGAACGGAGCGGGTTTAATTAGATAGATAGAGAACAATAAAGCTGTTGCTGTTAATGTTTTTTCTCCTCCACTTAACTGGCCGATGCTGCTTGGGCGTTTACCTTTTGGTTTAGCTACGATATCGATTCCTGTTTCCGCTAAATTTTCCGGATCTACCAATACCATATCAGCGGTATCATCTTCTGTAAATAAAGCCTTAAATACTTTCTGGAAATTTTCTCTCACTTTATTGAAGGTATCAAGGAATTGCTGATTGGCTGTCGTTTCTACTTCCTGGATAGTTTGCATTAAACTATCTTTCGCAGTAACAAGGTCATTCTTTTGTTCCATGATGAACTCGTAACGTTTTTTCATTTCCGTATACGCTTCAATTGCGGTAGGATTTACTTCACCGATATTTTCTAAACGCTTGCGCATTTTTTCGTTCGTTGCCTGTAATTCTTCCAATGGTGTATCACTCGTTCTTGCTTCATCAATAATGGCATCAAGATCAATTTTGAACTCAACATTCAATCTCTCTTTCATACCAGCTAACTGAAGTTTTAATTCAGATAACTTATCTTTTATCTCATTCAATAAATGATCAATTCCTTCTTTAGATTTTTGTTTGTGACGAAGTTCACTTTCTTTCTCAGACAAAATATTACGAATATTGTAATAAGCCTGGTCAGCTTCGTTCAATTTCAATTCCTCTGCTTCTTTATTTTGTAACATTGTTACTAATAACGCATTGACTTCAGTTAACGCATTAGCAGTTTCAGAAATACTTCCAGACGCTTCACTTAATTGAGCCGTACTGTTTTCAACCTGAACTTTAAGATCATTCAATTGATTGCTCTTAAACTCAAATTCCTGTTTCAAAGAATTGATCTTGCTTTGCAATTTGGTGAACTGCAAATTGCTATCGTTGAAAGTTGCTGTCGCAAAACTATACTCCTGTTCAGCTGTAGCATAATCCTGTTCTATTGCTTGTAACTTATCGCCCAGCTCTTCCAATTGAGTGTTGAATTTCTCCAACTCATCTCTTGTACTTGAGATAGCATCACGATTTTTTTCTAATTGCTCTTGCAGGTCTTCAATTCTTGCTGCACTTGTCTCTTCTAAATGATATAAGTTTTCGATCTTATTCTGTAAAGAGAAAACAAGGTTGGTAAGATTATTAATATCCTGTTGAGCTTGTTTGATCGCATTGTCTTTCAAGCCTTCGTTAAAAGCAATTACTTCATTTTGGCGAGCCTGTATCGTTTCTCTTAAAGTAGCAACAACAGCTTCCTGTGCAGTAATACTTTCAATTAATTTTTCTAAGTTTTTAGCACGGCCAATTTTTTTACCTTCAAACAAACCTACGCTACCACCGGTTAAAGAGTATTTACCTTTTACGTATTTACCTGTTTTTTCCAGTACTACCGCGCCATTGCTATTACGTAATGCTTCTTCATTTTCAGCAATAAATACATTGCCTAATAAATGCTTAGCAAGGTTGGCATATTTACTATCGATCTCTACAACACTCAATGCCGCTATTGTTCCCGCAGGCTGATGTGTTTCTTCAAAACCTGTAAACTTATCTTGTAAGAAGAAATTAGCTTTACCTTTTTTATTGTTATCCAATAAATGAACAGCTTGTAAACCTTCTTCTAAATTATTTACAACGTAATAGTTCAGGTATGGCTCCAATACATTTTCAACTGCCGCACGATATTCTTCTTTTACATAAATAATATCACTCAATAAAGGTGCTTCGTGATTCCAGTCTTTATTTTTATGCAAGAATTTAACACTCTCAGGATAACCTTCCATTGAATCGATCAAACTCTTCAATAGCGCATGCTCATTCTTTTTGCTATCTAATTTTCTACTTTCATCAGCTAATTCTGCACGCAATGTTTCTAATACATTTTGTGTTTGTAGAATTTGCTCTTTAGTAAACTCGTGGTGATCTTGTAATTGTTGCAGATCAACTTTCTTTTGCTCTAATTCTTCCGTCTTTACTTTTTTCTCAACTTCTAATTGTTGAATTTGTGTTTGACGTTGTGCTTTCTCTTCTTCGATCTGCGCAACAGTTCTTTGCAAATTTTGAATACTTGTATCAGCAACAGCTACATTCTTTTCAGCTTCAAATTGTGTACGCTGAATAGCCTGATTTTCTTTTCTTAAAGAATCGATGCTGCTTCTCTTTTCATCAAATACTTTGCGTTTATCTTCTACCGCATTTTTAAGCTCATCCAGTTTTCCTTCAAACTCTTCTAACTTAACTTCTTCGTCTTTAATTTGGATACTGGTAAATTGTATGCTTTCATCAAGTCCGGTTAATTGTCCGCTTGCTTTTTGCAAAAATTCATTCAGGCTAAATTCTTTTTCTTTAAGATGTTGTAAGCGCTGAGCCGTTAAACTCTTTTCACTTTCTTTATTACGAACCGTGCTCAACATTTCGTTAAAAGCGTGTTGCATTTGCTGCAATGCTTTTTCTTTTTCAACGAACTCTAATTTTTCCTGTTGCAATGCAGCATCTTCCACAGCAATAGCCGTTTCCAATTCAATACGTTTATCAACTTCAGCTTGTTGTTGTTCGTTTAAGTTGCGGTAAGTAATATTAAATCCTTCCAAAGAAGCTTTAGCCAATTCAATGCTAACTTCTTTGTAATCTTTCTTTATTTCGAAATATTTCTCTGCTTTTTTAGCCTGACTTTCTAAACTTTTCAATTGGTTATTGATCTCAAATAAAAGATCCTCAATACGAGCCAGGTCTTGTTCAGTTGCATCCAGCTTAAGCTTCGCTTCTTTTTTACGTGTTTTGTAGATAGTGATACCGGCAGCCTGTTCTAACATCTTACGACGGCTGTTTTCTTTATCCTTAATGATATCATCCACCATTCCTAATTCGATGATCGCATAACTATCCGTACTAACACCGGTATCCATAAACAGGTTATGGATATCTTTCAACCGGCAGGCAACATCGTTCAGGCGATATTCACTCTCTCCGCTTTTATAATATTTACGTGTAACTGTAACCGTATTAAACTCTGTAGGAAGCAGGTTCTTAGTATTTTCGAAAGTAAGGCTTACTTCTGCCAAACCACTGGCACTACGGGTTTTAGAGCCATTGAATACAAGGCTCTCCAGGTTTTCGCTACGTAAATTGCTGATCTTGTGCTCACCAATTACCCAGCGGATACTGTCAATGATATTGCTTTTACCGCAACCATTGGGCCCGATAACGCCGGTAATCCCTTCGTCAAAGTTGAGAACGGTCTTATCAGCAAAACTCTTAAATCCTTTAATTTCTAAGCTCTTTAAACGCACGGTAACTATAGTTTAGTAGGACGGCAAATATAATGGAATGGTGTAAAACAAACATTTCATTATGTACACCATAAAATCATAGTTATTCACACCTTTTTCACAGATTTTAGACCTTGTTGTGGATTAATTGTTCGCATAGATATTATCTTGTCAACATATACGTTATATATTCACTACCTAACTTTATTACATTGCCTAAAATCTTTATGTATGATTTGGAAAAACAGCCTTCTTTTTGTTGAACCGAAGGGTAACAACTACCATTTTAAGATCGAATCTGTTTTAGAAGAAACTTATTGGCGCTTTATTGTAACAGATATTACCGGCGACCATGACCCTCTTTTAGAGACAGCTTTGTTCATCGATTACGATTTAAATAAAAAAACATTTTCGCATTGGCCAACAAATGAGTTGCATGCTACTATTTGTCCGGTAATAGAAAAAGAATTATTGACGCAGAAAACGCAATGGGTCAACTAACTTATAGTTGCTCGATAGATGAGATAAGGATCTTGCCGGTAAAATGATCTCCATTACTTGGCTGAACCTGAATTTTTCTTACAATGCTCATGCCTTTTACAACGCGGCCAAAGGCTGAAAAACCTAATCCGTCCCCTAACATTTTATTGCCATAATCAAACTGGGTTTGATCTCCGATACAAATAAAAAATTCTGTGTTGGCTGTACCTATTGTTGTGCGGGCTAAAGAAATCGTTCCATCAATATGAGACAAACCTGTCTCTTTTGTTGACTCATGTACAATTCCGGGAGTATGCATCAATCGCTTTGGATCTGTTTGCCAAATACCTCCCTGGATCAACCCTACATTATCATCAGCCGTTAAACCTTCTACCAGCAATACCCGATAAAAGCTGCTATTATCATAAAAACCTGAATCTACGTAAGATAAAAATGCCGCTACCGTTTTAGGTGCTTGTTTTGGAAAAAGCTCTACTTCTATCTCACCATAATTGCTATGGATAAGGATATGCGGATTATCATATTTAGGCTGGCAACCGGCAAAAAATAATAAAATGGCAATAGCGATCAATTTGTTCATCACCCAAAACTATTCATTTCTTAAAAGATAACATACCCTTTGTTTGCAAACTTCATTGAACGATATTTGCATTTCAAATTAAATAAAAGGAAAATTATGACAGCAGAGATCGTTACCGAAAAAGGTACTATGAAATTTGATCTATACGAAAAAGAAACACCTATCACTGTGCAGAACTTTGCCAAATTAGCAAAGAGTGGTTTTTATGATGGTGTTACTTTTCACCGCGTTTTAAAAGGATTTGTATTGCAAGGTGGTGATCCAAATACCAAAGAAGGTGCTAAAGGCCAGCCAGGAGCCGGCGGCCCGGGTTATAGCATTAATTGCGAAGTGACTGCAGAAAAACAATACCACGACAGAGGTGTTCTATCAATGGCACACAGAGGAAGGAATACAGGCGGTTCACAATTTTTTGTTTGTATGACGCGTGATATGACCAAACATTTAGATGGCGAACATACTTGCTTTGGAAAAATAACTGAAGGCGAAGAAATTATTGATACCGTTAAGGAAGGTGACAGAATTGAAAAAGTGATCATTCACGATTAAATAAAAAAGAGGCCATCAATTTAGATGGCCTCTTTTCTCTCTATCAAAATCTATATCTCTATCTTTTCTAAAACCAGGAGTGCTTCTTCCAAATTTACCCAGGCTAGTTGCCATTGGGTTTTTGCATCATGGATTTTTTTTTGCTCACTTGGTTCCAGCAAAGTATTTGAAGCTACATACTGCTCTATTTTTTCAAGAGACTCTTTATGCAGGTCTTTTAATTTATTTTTATGATCCATAAAATATAATTGATTTAGTTCATAAAATTAAAGTGATACTTAAGCCGCTTCATCCCTTAAAGCCTTGATCTCATTATGAGAAGCTTTTAATTTTTGCTGTTGTGTAAGAACGATAGCTTTAATAAAAGCAGGCAACTCTCTTTCTTCCAAAGCTGATCTGTATGCTCTTTGCGCAGCATCTTCTCCAAATTCGCAATTAGATAAAATAGCATGGCGCGTATGCCCGGTGAATACAGCCTTAACGTCCATCCAGGCCCTGTAAATTTTACCGCTATTGGTTGTTCCATGTTCAATATCCCCGCCCTGAACTTCTACTTCAGTTCCTAACGTCATTATTAATTGGCGGCTTTCATCGATCATGCTTAAGAACAGCGTTTTAAGGTCACTGTCTTTTCCTTCTAACTCTTTTATAGCGTGTTGGTATCCAATAATTCTATCGTTATTGATCATTATCAGATCATTCAGAATTTCTGTGGTTGCGGTTGCGTTAATCGTTTCCATATAAAAAGTGTTTTAGTGTAGTAACGGAAAATTTCATGCCAGTTTGTTTAAATACGAGTAATAGTACCTTATGGATTTATTTTAAACTACCAATCCACATATTGGGGATATTATTTCGCGTGTAATTAAGTAATTTTGCGACCTAAATACGAAGAGTAAAGATGTACAAAGCAGTTTTCATTGATATGGATGGCACATTATTGCAAAAAGACCATACCATCAGCGATACGAATAAACAGGTGATAAAAAAGCTATTAGATAAAGGCATTTTGATCGTTCCCATTTCTGCCCGGCCGCTTCATGGCATATTGCCGATCAGTAAACAATTATTTCCCGACACGATCCCTGTTGTTAGTTTAAACGGAAGTTATATTTTCCTGAATAATGAGATCATTTATCAATCTTCCGTTCCGATAGAAGATGTGATTGAAGTACAAAAAGAAATTGCCCCGCATGATGTTGCCGCCATGTATTACACGCAGATGGAATGGTATGCAGAAGCTGATAATGCACACATTCAGAAAGAGCAAAAAATAACAAACGTTAAAATAAAAATACAGCCTTTTGATTCGATTGTAAAAGAATGGCAGGCAAAACAAAATGGCCCTAATAAAATATTGATCGCCGGAGATGCTGATATTATAAATGGTATCGAACAAAGATTAATCGACCAACATGGCGATAAATTAAACATGTCAAAATCCAAAACCACTTATCTGGAAGTAATGAGCTTAGGTTCATCGAAAACAAAAGCTATTGAATTTTTGTTAGAAAGATACGACATCAAACAAAGCGAGATCATAGCTATCGGCGATAATTTTAATGATAAAGAAATGATCGAATTTGCAGCCGTTGGCGTTGCAATGGGTAATGCACCTGATGAAATAAAAAAAGTAGCAGACTATGTTACTTCTACTAACAATGAAGATGGTGTAGCCAAAGCATTGAATCATTTTTTCAACTAAAAATTATTTTTTCATAAGGTAGCAACCTTTTATTTACTGTTTACGATTGTATAGGTAAGCGGCTTTATTTTAAAGCTGTTACACCTAAAACGTATTTGTAAACTTTAAATAATTTATATGAAAAAGAATAACCTTCTGACCAGCATTATTGCCATCTTCCTAATTTCATTTGTATTGATCTCTTGTGGTAAAAGCTCAAGTGGCGGATACACTACTCCGCCCGTAACTCCTCCTGTTACACCGCCGGTAACACCACCTGCAACTGTAACTGATACAGTAAATATGTCGGGTATGGTTTTCATTCCGGCAACGCTTACTGTAAAAAAAGGAACTGTGATCCTCTGGATAAATAAAGATGGATACGGACACACCGTTACATCAACTGATGGAACAAGTTTTAATAGTAATAACGTTGCTGGCGGAGCAACTTTTACTTACACGGCAAATACGGTTGGTACATTTAATTACCAATGTAATTATCATGTTTCAATGGGTATGACAGGAGTATTAACAGTTACTAATTAGTCTCAACACTTACAAATAAAAAAAGAGGCTTATCATGCCTCTTTTTTATTTGTATTTTTTTGATCATTCTAATTCCTTCGCAACAAAACGATAACCAACGCCCGATTCTGTTACAATATATTTAGGGCGATCCGGGTCCTTTTCAATCTTCTTTCTTAACTGTGCAACAAATACCCGCAGGTATTGTGATTGCGTAATATAATCTGCTCCCCATATTTCACGTAAAATGTATTGATGGGTTAATACCTTGCCTTCATTTTTTACAAACAATGCTAACAACTCGTATTGTGTTGCAGTAAATTTTACCGGCTCATTATTTTTTTTGATCGTTCTCGTAGAAAAATTAATCTCGAAATCTTCATATTTAATAGTGGGGCTACTCTCCGACAACATCGAATTACGCAATACCGAACGTATTCTTGCCAGTAATTCTGCAGTACGAAATGGTTTCAATAAATAATCATTGGCACCATTATCCAAAGCACTTACAATTTCCTCCTCGCTGTTTTTTACGGATAAGATAATAACAGGTTTAGAATACCACTCCCGCAATTTTTTGAGCACCACCTGGCCATTTTCATCCGGCAATCCAAGATCGAGAATGATCAGGTCTGATGCTGAAGTTGCTGCTGCCGACAAACCTTCTTTTGCTGTACCAGCCTTTGCTACTTTATATCCATTTGACTGCAAAGTAATTTCCAATAATTTTCTTATCTGGATCTCATCATCTATCACTAAAATTTCTGCAGTGCTCATGTATCTGTGGTTTTAAAGTGAAATATATTCAGCCGGTATTGTTATTGTAAATTTTGCCCCTCCTAATATACTTTTCCCTAATTCAATTTGTCCTTCATGAGCTTCTATAAAACCCTTCACAATTGAAAGCCCAAGTCCTGTTCCACCGGATATCGAATTTTTAAGCCGATAAAACTTATCAAACACTTTATTGATCTCACTTTCCGGAAAACCGGGGCCATCATCTTCTATCACTACAACTAATTTTTCATTTGTACAATCGGCACTAATACTTATCGCTGAATTTGTTGGTGTATATAATGCCGCATTATGAATGATATTATAAAAAGCCTGCTCCATCAACCCTCGGTCTATTTTAAACAGCGGTAAATTTTCTTTAACATCAATATGAACAATATGCCCTTTTAATTCTGTATCCAACTTTAAAATAACCTGATGCAATAATTCATTGATATCGCACCAATCTTTTTTCAGCTGCAAAAACCCTGATTCCAACCTGGATGTGTTCAATAAATTTTCCACTTGCTGATTCAGTCGTAAAGCTGCTATTGAGATCTCCTGCAACAACCCTTTTTTATCAGCAGCAGAAATTACAGCACCATCATCCAGCAAATTATCAGTAGCCCCAACAATAATTGAGATCGGTGTGCGCAATTCATGAGAAAGAGAACTTAGCAATGTGTCGTATAATTCTAACGTCTGCTCTTTTTTCTCTTTTATACGTATTGTTTTTTCGATCTGTCTTATTTTAAACGTAAGTACCGCATTTACTAATGCTACTATAAAATAGATCGACAATGTGATTACATCCTCAGGCTTATTAATATCAAATGCAAACCTTGGCTGTAAAAAAAAGTAATCCCAGATCAACCCTGTAAGAACTGCAGCCAGCAATACCGGCAATATATCAAAAAACATTGCTATATATGATAATGTAAGAAGCAGGATAAATGCAACTTCATACCCTATATAGGCTGAAAATGTAAAACATATTACAGATACCAGACAGACAATCAATATACTAAGTATATATTGATTCCTTTTCCTAACACCATTTAATAAAGCAAATGAATTAAACACCATAATATATATTAAATAAATATATAAACAATTTATCTATAAAGTGTAAAATTTTAATAAAAATAAAGATAAAAAGTGAATATTATAAAAAAAATAAAGGAAGCTTTCGCTTCCCTTAGATGAATAACAATTAAAACCAGCAAAATCCACCATTAAAAATTGGAAATCTCTTGCAACATGTCATTTTTAGTTACTAATAAAGTACCCTGAACGTAATTTTCATTATGCTGACTTGCATCTAAACCTTCTTCTTCTTCCTCTTCACTAACTCTGATCGGTTCGATGAAATTGATGAATTTAAAGATGGCGAATGAAACAGTGAAACTATACGCAACAACAATCAACATCGCTTTTAATTGAATAAAGAAAAATGCTGCATTGCCATACCATAGGCCATCGTTTCCTGCAGGATTAATTGCTTTACTCGCAAAAATACCTGTCATCAACATCCCTACCATTCCTCCAATACCATGACAAGGAAATACATCTAATGTATCATCTACCAATGATTTTGTTTTAAGCATTACCGCTACATTAGAAATGATTGCAGCAAAAACGCCTATGAAAATACTTTGAGGAATGGCTACATATCCTGCTGCCGGCGTAATAGCTACTAAGCCTACAACTGCACCAATACAGAACCCGACAACTGAAGGTTTTTTACCTTTCAATACATCAAAGAACATCCAGGATAAACCACCTGCTGCGGCAGCAGTATTAGTAGTAGCGAAAGCCGAAACTGCTAATGAACCTGCACTCAACGCAGAACCTGCATTAAAACCAAACCAGCCAAACCATAGTAAACCTGTACCTATCAATACATACGGTATGTTAGAAGGTGCTTCTGCTTCTTGTTCAATATGAGATTTTCTTCTTTTTAAAACAAGTGCACCAGCCAATGCTGCGCAACCTGCAGAAATATGCACAACAGTTCCACCAGCAAAATCAAGCGCTCCCATTTTAAAAAGGAAACCATCCGGATGCCAGCTCCAGTGAGCTAATGGTGCATATACTAATAAACTAAAAAGCACTGTGAATAAAACGTAGGCTGTAAATCTTATACGTTCAGCAATTGCGCCTACTACTAACCCGGGAGTAATGATCGCAAACATTAACTGAAACATTGAAAACAATGATTTCGGAATTGTTGGGGCACCAACCCATGCCTCACCGGATGCAACACCTTTATATAAAAAATGTGTTAATGGATTTCCGATAAAGCCATGTATATCCTCACCAAAACATAAGCTATATCCAACAACGATCCATAAAACACCTACCACTCCTGCCGCAACAACGCTCTTAATCATAGTAGATAATATGTTTTTACGGTTAACCATACCGCCGTAAAAAAAAGCCAATGCCGGTGTCATTAAAAACACTAAAGCTGTAGATATTAGTATCCAAACTATATCTGATGAAACATACTTACCTGCATCAAAATTTGGTAAAGTGGGTGCAAAAACTGCTGCAAGAGCTACTGTGATTAAAATTGCAAATGGAACTACTTTCTTAAAAGAATACTTGCTCATACGCCTATTAATTTAATGATTAAAAAATGTTATATATAAAGATTAAGTGCAAGATAAATAAAATATAAATATTTTATAAAGATTTTATATTTTATTTATCCATAATTTTCTATCATTTGGTGAAATTCAAGCTAAATAAGTAATATTATAATTATAAATATTTATATATTTTTTATAACTATAGTAAATATTTTATATTTTTATGATGTTAAGAGATAATGATTGATTTTATGGAAACCAGAATGCATAAAAAAAGCCTTCTGATTAGAAGGCTTTTTTAGCATTTAGAGATAATTACTTACCTCGCCAGGTATTATTAGTGAAATCCATATCAGGAAAAACTTTATCGGGATCAATAACTACACTTTTTAAAGTTTCGGTAGTAGGCAATTTAACATCCCACTTCGCAGTATTATTCCAAACTTCCACCGGTAATTTTATTGTTCCTTTTATACCTGACTTAGTTTCATAGGCAATGATTACAGGCATAGCCATTTTATCAAGATTCGTGATCGTAACAATAGCTCCACTCTTCACATCATCATTTTCGTATCGTACTCCTGCTACTGCCTGATCTAACCTGTAATTTTCGATAAACCATTCTTTCCAGAACCAGCCAAGATCTTCACCTGCTGCATTTTCCATCGTTCTGAAAAAATCCCATGGTGTTGGATGTTTATAAGCCCAGCGTTGTATATACACACGGAAAGCATAGTCAAATCTGTCAGGCCCAAGTATTTGCTCACGCAATAAGGTTAATCCATAAGCGGGTTTATAATATAAAGCCGCAGCAATATTTTTTTCTTTCATCGCATCCGGACTAGTCATGATCGCTTCTGTATTTGGGCCAAACATATATGGAGCCATGATATCCATCGTTCTTGGCTTTTCATAATACTCTCCGTTATTAAAATCCTGTGCTGATAAAGAATTAATGAAAGTATTGAATCCTTCATCCATCCAGCCATATTTACGTTCGTTACTACCTACGATCATCGGGAACCAGGTATGGCCAAACTCGTGGTCGGCAACATCAAACAAAGTGCTGCCCTCATATTTAGTATTGCAAAAAACTATTCCGGGATATTCCATACCGTTAATGTTAGACGCCACGTCTGTTGCTACAGGATAAGGAAATTCGTACCAACGTTTACTGTAATTCTCGATACTACCTTTTATGTATTCCGTTGATCTCCCCCATGCGCCTTGTCCGGCTGATTCTTTAGGATATACGCTCATGGCCAGCGATGTTTTACCACTAGGCAAATTAATTCTTGCAGCATCCCACACAAAAGAAGTTGATGCGGCCCAGGCCACATCTCTTGCATTTGTCATTTTATAATGCCAAGTAAGCATTTTTGTTTTTGGCCTTGATGACGGATCGGTTACTTCGTCTTCACTTCTTATCATTATCGTCTGATCACTTTTCTTTGCGTCTTCTAATCTTTTAGCCTGCAAAGCAGTCAGTACTTCTGAAGGATTTTGTAATTCGCCGCTACAAACAACAATCTGTTTTGCAGGAGCTGTAATGTTCACATCAAAATCTCCGTATTCTAAATAAAACTCACCCGCGCCAAGGTAAGGTAATGTGTTCCATCCTTCAATATCATCAAACACACACATCCGCGGATACCATTGTGCTACGGCGAAGATCTTACCATTTTTTGTATCCATAATACCACACCTATCCGAACCATGCTCCGGTAAAACAAAAGAATAATCGATCTGTATTTTAATTACATCACCATTTGCTGCAACAGGTTTAGCTAGTCGCACCTGCATTCTTGTATCAGCTACAATGTAATTAGCTGCAGCATTTTTATCACTTACTATTTTAACTGATGAGATTTTATATCCACCACTAAAAGTGCTTTTTGAATCACCATAACGACTACGGCTATCTACTGGCATCCTCGACTGGCCGCGACTATCAGCTGTAAATAAATTCTGATCTAATTGTAACCACAAAAAAGGCAATGTATGCGGACTATTATTTTTATAGGTTATTATAACGCTCGCAGCTATTTCGTGTGTCGTATCGTTGAATGAAGCATTGATCTGATAATCTGCTCTGTTTTGCCAATAAGATTCGCCCGGTTCGCCCGTTGCAGCTCTTGTTACGTTTACACTTGACGGATAGAATAAAGGTGAAAACAAGACATGTGCATCGTATGTTGAACTGTCAGGATTTTTTTGTGCAAAAGAGAAAATACTAACGCAACAAAGTGCGAATGAAATAAAGCAAGTCTTTATCATGAAACGTAATTTTATATTATCCGAAGATAATTAAATCACGCTGCAATTAATTAGAAACAGATTTTTTTAGCAAATTATACTGATAAGGGAGAAGGAGTATTAAAAGTCTTTTTTATAACTAACGCCTACAGACCCTTGAAAATTTACAATAGGAGGATTAAGTTTTTTTATAGATACACTAACCGATTTTATCCGGTTGTCATACATATGTATTAGCTCCGTAAGATCTTGCGCTACAGTTTCTAAAAGAGCGGAAGGTATTTCCATTCTCTTTTTTACAATACCATAAATAGCCACATAATCTGCTGTTTGATGCAATTGTGTAATGTGCTCTTTCGCATCTAACGTAACATCAATGTTCAATTCATATTTATTACCTAAAACCCTTTCTTCATCATGTACACCATGATAGCCGGCAAATAATAGATTGTGTAAGTGAACTGTCAACATAATGTTAGATGTGCGATGTTATAAAGTATGGTTATTATTAGGTTAGTTATTATAACGATGTTAGACGTTTAATTACATCGTACGTCGTACATTTTAGTGTAATCCTTTCTCGCCTAAATACCTCTCCGCATCCAAAGCGGCCATACAGCCACTACCCGCTGCCGTTACTGCCTGGCGATAAATTTTATCCTGTACATCTCCCGAAGCAAAAACGCCTTCTATATTTGTTTTAGATGTGCCTGGTATAGTTTTAATGTATCCTTCTTTATCGGTGTCTATCCAATCTTTAAAAATATCGCTGTTCGGATGATGTCCGATTGCAACAAAGAATGCGCTAACAGGTACTTCTACCTTTTCGTTGGTAACGTTGTTCTGTATACGCACTGCTTCTACTTTCTTATCCCCTAATACTTCATGTGTTTCACTGTTCCAGTATACTTTTATGTTTGGCGTGCTGATCACTCTTTCCTGCATTACTTTGCTTGCGCGCATTTCGCCTTTTCTAACGATCATGTGTACAACAGTACATAATTTCGACAGATATAAGGCTTCTTCAGCCGCAGTATCACCCGCTCCCACTATTGCTACTTCTTTTCCTTTAAAAAAGAATCCATCACACACAGCGCATGCACTTACACCGTAACCATTCAATCGTTGTTCACTTTCTAGTCCTAACCATTTTGCAGAGGCACCTGTAGAGATAATGATCGAATTTGCTTCGATCCATTTTTCTTCATCTATCTGCACTTTATATGGCTGAGAAGAGAAATCAACTTTAGTGGCCAAACCAAAACGAATATCAGCACCCATGCGAGCCGCCTGCTTTTCGAAATTGATCATCATATCCGGTCCTTGAATTCCTTCCGGATAGCCGGGGTAATTTTCTACTTCTGTTGTTATGGTCAATTGCCCGCCTGGTTGAATACCCTGGTACAAAACAGGTTTTAAATTAGCTCTTGATGCGTAAATAGCTGCTGTATATCCCGAAGGTCCAGAACCTATAATTAAACAATTTACTTTTTCTATGCTTTCCATTCTTCTATCTGAGTTATATTATACACACTTTTTGATACTCAATTGTTGAGTTAATACTTTTTTTAATTTTCATTTATTGTATTTGCAACATTCGGGTGAGGAAAATACTATACAAAAAGAGACATTTTATTAAGGGCAGCAAATTAATAAAGCCTTGCTCAACAACAAAATACATTTTCACACACAAAGTTAGTATCGAAATGGGTAAAAAAGGCACCACTTATCTACGTATTCCTTATATAGCAACATACTTGTTAACAGTTACTCTGGCATTCAAATTGGAATATTATGATTGTAACAAGATCGAAAATCTAAAAAAATACGTAAATGATCTGGAACGCTAAAATGATAGACTATGAAAAACGCAGAAGAAATATTAGCAAATGAGATGGACTGTAAGCCCGGAGAATTAGGCAACCTACGCACTTTGATCACTCATAAAGTAGATAAAAACAAAATACTAAAAGCCATGGAAGCTTTTGGAAAAATGAGATTAGAAGAAGCAAGGCAGGATGCAGTTAGAAAACATGTTGTTAAAAACACATCAGCGCAAACGAATCACTTTTTAAGAACAATGAGTGAATCGCTTAATGAAAAAGACAGTAAAAAACAATGCAGCAACACGATGGAATGGATCAAGAGAGTTATTGATAGCTGTAATAATACTATCCATTTTGATTATGCACAGGTTTTAGTTGATTTGTTTAAAGAAAAATGCACTGATGAAGAGGAAAAGATCGAGATACAAGATTATTTCAATGTTGCTTTTAATGAAGTGCATTTTGTGATCAAATAAATTGATTTCTGCACAGGTTAAATAAATTCTTACTTTTAATCATGTTTTTGATAGGTAAAGATTTATTTTTTCCTTCGGTTGAAGAAGCTGATGAAGATGGTTTATTAGCAATTGGTGGCGATTTAAGCCCTGAGCGTTTACTGTTAGCTTATAAAAGCGGAATATTTCCGTGGTATAACGAGGATGAGCCTATCTGTTGGTGGAGCCCTGATCCTCGTTTCGTTTTATATCCCGATAAATTAAAGATCAGTAAAAGTATGCAGACTGTTTTAAATAATGGTTCATTTCGTTTTACTATTAACCGGGCTTTTGAAGAAGTAGTAAAAAATTGCAAATCTGTTACCAGAAAAGACCAGGATGGAACATGGATATCGCCAGATGTTCAGCAGGCATACATTGAGCTACACAAATTAGGATATGCACACAGTGCCGAAGCATGGCAAAATGGTGAATTAGCAGGCGGATTATACGGCATTCGCTTAGGAAAAGTATTTTTTGGCGAAAGCATGTTCAGTAAAGCTAGTAATGCCAGCAAATTTGCTTTTATCAACTATGTAAAACAACTCAAAAAAGAAGATGTTCAGTTAATAGATTGCCAGATCTATACAGATCATTTAAAGAGTTTAGGAGCCACAATGATCGAACGAAGAATATTCATTGAACTACTTCTAAAATACTGCTAAAACCAAAAAATCTCCTTTATTAATTATGACCGGCATAAATAAAAATTTATTAAAATAGCGTTACGAAACTTATGCGATTCCTTCATAATAGTTAATTACAGTATCATTTTAATATTTTTTTTATTATATAAAACATTTGATACAACTATTTTTTCAAAAAAAACATCTTCGAATATTATTTTATTAATAATTATTCCCTATAACTTTGTCGTCAAACAAAACAAACAAAACATGAAAAAAGTATTCGTATTGGCCCTTGCGTTTGCGGGTTTGACTTCAGCTGTAAAAGCTCAAACAGGTTCTATTTTAGTTGGTGGAAATGTTGGATTAACCAGCACTTCTGACAAAAACACGTCTCCAACTACTAAAGAAACCATTTTCACATTTAGTCCTACAGTTGGTTATCAATTTTCTAGCCATTGGACTGCTGGTTTAACTGCAGATTTTAATTCAGACAAAAATGACAATGGTACTGTTACTAAAGATAACAGCTGGGATTTAGGTCCATTCATTCGTTATGCAAAACCATTATCAGATATCTTCTCTGTATATGGTCAGGCACAAGCTACATTCGGTAGCTACAAAAGCACTTCAGAATTTGGTGGTAACACAACTACAACTAGCCAAGGTAGCACAGTTAATGTAACTGTATTTCCTGCTGTATTCATTAACTTGAAAAACAGCTTTGGTTTAAACTTTAATGTTGGTGGACTTACTTATGGTGCAACTAGCCCTAAAAGTGGTTATGGCGAACAATCTACTAGCTTTAATGTAAATTTTGGTAAAGTGGTTAACATCGGAATTTCTAAAAACTTTGGCGGTCACAGGAAATAGTTTCTTACCTCGAAACAAAAATCTTGTACATAAAAAACGGCGTTCTATTTATTTAGAACGCCGTTTTTATTTATTAATTATTGCCATTTAGAGCAAAGCGAAGAATCTGATTTACAAATATTATTATTCTATATCCAGGACAAGATGCTTCGTTCCTCAGCACGACAAACGTAAGTAGTTAAACTACTTACCAAACTTCTGTTTCAACGCAGCTAATGCATCGTTTAAAGGTAACTCTGCAATAGCCTTTTGTGGCTTCTGCGCTTGTTGTCCATTAAATTTAGGGCGCTGTTGCCCACCGTTATTATTTCTTGCCGGCGCTTCTTCTGTTTGCTTAATGGATAAGGCGATGCGTTTTCTTGCAATATCTACTTCTAAAATCTTAACCCTAACCTGTTGATTTAGTTTCAATACTTGGTTAGGATCGGTAATATAAGTGTGTGATATTTCTGACACATGCACTAAGCCATCCTGTTTTACACCGATATCTACAAACGCACCAAACCTTGTAATATTTGTTACAACGCCGGGTACATCCATTCCAATCTTTGCATCTTCAATACTGTAAATATTAGCAAATTCAAATTGTTGTACTTCGCTTCGCGGATCTAATCCCGGTTTTTTTAATTCGTTGATAATATCTTTAATAGTCAACTCACCTAGCTGCTCTGTAGCATATTTCTTCGCATCAATATTCTTCAGTAACTCTTCTTTACCGATCAAAGATTTGATATCTACACCTAAATCTTTCGCCATAGCTTCTACTATAATATATGCTTCGGGATGCACTGCACTTGCATCTAAAATATCTTCGCCTTCTGTAATGCGTAAGAATCCTGCGCATTGTTCGAATGCTTTACCTCCCAATCTTGGTACTTTTAATAATTGTTTACGGCTAGTAAATTTCCCTATCTCATTTCTGTGTTTAATAATATTATCGGCCAATGTTCCACCAATACCACTCACATAACTTAATAAATGTTTGCTCGCAGTATTCAAATTAACACCTACATTATTTACCGCGCTCACAACAGTCGCATCCAGTTTTTCTTTTAAACGGAACTGGTTTACATCATGCTGGTACTGGCCCACACCAATACTTTTAGGATCAAGCTTTACTAACTCAGCTAATGGATCCATCAATCTTCTACCAATGCTGACCGCACCACGAACAGTAATATCTTCATTCGGAAATTCTTCTCTGGCAATTTCTGATGCGGAATAAATAGAGGCCCCATCTTCGTTCACTAAAAATACAGGCAGACCTAAATTTAATTTTTTAATAAATTGCTCTGTTTCTCTTCCTGCGGTTCCGTCTCCTATCGCAAACACTTGTATACCGTATTGTTCAACCAGGTGTTTTATCTTGATCTCTTCTGCCTGTACACGATTATTCTCGTGCGGAAAGATCAAGTCTGTTTTCTTCAACTCTCCTTTTTCATCTAAACAGACAACTTTACAACCTGTTCTATAACCAGGATCGATCGCTAAAATTCTTTTGCTGCCTAATGGAGAACTTAATAAAAGCTGGCGTAAATTCTCTGCAAATACATTAATCGCCTCTTCATCCGCTTTGTTCTTTAATGCAGTCCTACACTCCGTTTCAAGGCTTGGCTGCAATAATCTTCTGTACGCATCTTTAACAGCTTTTCTTACCTGATCACTGCTGGTACTCATGCCTTTGATATAAAAGCTTTCGATTGTTTCTAATCCAATCTCTTCTTCGGGAGAAATAGCAATACGCAAATACCCTTCTAAGAAACCACGCAATACCGCTAATATCCTGTGTGATGGTACTCTTGAAATGGGTTCAGAAAAGTCGAAATAATCTTTATACTTAACGCCTTCTGTTTCTTTATCGGTAATTACTTTACTCTGCAATGTTGCTGTCGTTTCAAATAAATGACGCAACTTAGCTCTTACTTCTGCATTTTCATTTATTTGCTCCGCGATAATATCTCTTGCGCCTTGCAAAGCAGCATCTGCATCGAGTACTTTATCTGTAACGTATTTTGCAGCTTCGACAGCTATATCGATATTATTTTGTTCTAATAACACGATAGATAAAGGTTCTAAACCATTTTCTCTTGCCGTTTGTGCTTTTGTTTTTCTTTTTGGCTTGAACGGCAGATAAATATCTTCCAATTGCGCGATGGTTGTTGCTTTGTCTAATTTATCTTGTAAAGCATCAGTCATCTTCTCTTGCTCAGTGATCGTTTTTTCTATAAAGAATTTACGTTCTGTGAACTCGGTTAAAAATTTCGCCTCTTCCTGTATGTTTTGAATTTGAACCTCATCTAACGCACCGGTTTTATCTTTACGATAACGCGCAATGAACGGGATCGTAGCGCCTTCCTGTAGCAAGTCCAATACGGCCTGTACCTGTTGTTGTTTGATGTTTAATTTCTGCGCGATCGGCTGTACAAATTCTGACATGTTCTGTTGTTAATTATTTATAAATTGGTAGCGAAAATAGTGTGATGAAGTGGAATTACAACATTGCTTTTGATAGAGTTATCCACCTTATTTTATTCATTTTTTGTGGAGAATTTTCATAACATCTTATTGCTTTTCTGCGATTGAATAGTCTTTAATCATTGCGTAATGTTTCTTTTAAAATTCAATTGATTATATGTTCCCACCATTGAAATTCTGCCGATTCTATTTTTTCTGATGCTCATAGCCGCTTGGCTTCATTCCTTCTCCAGCGCTACTTTGGCTATTGACAAAATATGCTGCGCATTATTTTGTCTGCCTTGCTTCGCCGGCACCATAGCCAAAGAGACGCCTCCGCAGGAATTGGTGGAGTTGGGAATATCATGAGTAAATTAGCTTGTTGATTGCTTTTAGTATGGAACTTTGCGTTAAAGGAATTCTTAATTTTTAATTATTAATTATTAATTCAATTCTCTTTTCGGGGTTAGCTTCTACAAAACTGTAAATGCTATTTCTTATTGTATCATTATCGTTATAAGGATTCAGATAATCTTTCAATTCATCGCTTGAGCTGATCGATACATCTGCGGGTAAATAGCCCATACCCCAGAAACTTCCTCTTTCAATCAGCAGGCACAATTTTTCATTTTCTTTTATGCCGTTATCAATTACTGCGAATGTTGGTAGTTGTTCGTCTAATGCTTTTAATGCTTTTGCTACTTTTCGGTTGTAGATTGTTGGTTCATCTATTGATTCAATTTCTGTTGGAGCAAAAAGTGTTTTATCTAAGAAACATAATTTATGATTGAGCTCAAATTCTTCCGTCATCTTTTTTAATAACACTAAGCCTTCGTGCAACAAATTAAAATTATATAAAGCAGGTAATTGTTTTTTCTTTTTATCGATGGCTAAACGTAAGTATCCACGGCCATCTTCAAACATATATAAACCGAATTTCTGTGCCGGTTGCTTTTGGCTCTTATTATAGCGTGGCCATAATCTTTTTATTTCCGTGCTTTCAAAAACGATCGCTTCCAATTCACTGGCACATTCTTTACAAGTTACTTTGTGAACAGTTCGTACCAAATTTTGCCGCTTTCTATCCGGATCATTTTGTGTGAAATGACTGCTAACTCTTTTCTTGATATTGATCGCTTTTCCTACATAGACGATCTTTCCTTTATTGTCATGAAAATAATATACACCCGGAGTTGAAGGTAATCTTGTAATATCTTCTTTCTGCAAATGCAATGGCAGCCATTGTTCTGATGAAGTCTTCTTTAACATCAAATCGATGTGAACTTGTCCTTCATTGGCTAAACAAAGTTCAAATAATTTAACCGTCGCTTTTGCATCACCATCAGCCCGATGCCTGTTATCAATTGTAATTTCTAAAGAGCGACATAAATTGCCTAAACTATAAGAAGGTAAACCGGGGAAAACTTTTCTTCCTAACCGAACGGTACAGAGTTTTTTTGCGGTAAGATCATATCCTTCATTTTTCAATTGATGTTTAATGAAAGAGTAATCGAAGTTTACATTGTGAGCAATAAAAACATTGTCTTTCAATAGCTCATATAAAGTCTCTGCTATTTCTTCAAATGCCGGTGCATCCTGCACCATATAATTATCAATACCGGTTAAGGCGGTAATATAACGCGGAATATTTTGTTGGGGATTGATGAGTGTTTCAAAATGCTTCACCACTCTTGTCCCATCATGAATGTACACAGCAATTTCAGTTATGCCATTCGATGATGCGTGGCCACCGGTCGTTTCTATATCTACTATCGCGTACATTGGATAACAAATATAGGAATACTAAATTAATTAGTAAAATAAATGTTTAGAAATTCTAAACCTCTTTAGTAACATTCATAAAACTATTCCCTTTTCTATTAATTATAAATAGCAATAACATTAATAACAATCCCGCTAGCAGCAATATAAAACCTTTATAAAAATACTGCAGCTTATAATTCAACTCGATCTGATGGGTACCTTGCGTAAAATAAATACCCGTCATACCATTATTTAATTTGATGCAATCTGCTGACTGCCCATCAACTTTTAAGTGCCAGCCTTTATCGTAAGGAAAAGATAAATACATCATTTCCGGTTGAGTCGAGATCACATGTCCTGCTATTTTGGTATCAGTAAAATTGGAAAGCTTTAAACTATCTGCACTCAATGCTGAAATATATTTATTGTACAATTCCGAAGTAAATTGATTTGCCGGGATCGTATCTTTTATATCGTAAGGTTTTAATCCACTTGTTTTACTTAAGTCATCATTTGCCATTATGCAGGCATTAAAACTAACTACATCTTTTTGCCAGTTAGATAAAGAATCGAACTGAACCTGTGTTACATATTGCTTATAGGTAAAACCAAAAGGTATTGTGAATTTGCTTTTAAGTACGATCACGTCTCCAAATTTTGCAACAGAATCGTAGGTAATATGCCATATTGGATTAGTGTACGATTTGATCAATATATATTTAACCTGATTCAATGATTGCAAAAAAGGCCTGCTTATTAAGCCCGGTGACCATCTGGTTTCTGCCTCACTTTCTTTTCCAATAATGCCATATGCTTTTAGATAGTTGATATAATTATTGTTGGCAAAAGGGCTGTAAGACGATGTTCCATAATAGTCTTGTACTTTATTATCGTTTAAACTTTTATGTACAAGTGCACCTGATGAATAATAATCTTTATCTATTCGGTAAAAACTCTTATCATTTTTTTTGATGTAATTGATTGCTTCAACGGAATAGTCGTTATAACCTGTTTTTTCGCTTAGTTCGCTTACAGGCACAGCTACCCTGTCATTAACAGAAGAACCAGACATATAAGCCAGTTCGATGCAAATAACCAACAAGAGTGCATACTTTAAATAGACACTTGAATCAGGTTTGGCAATAAGAAATAACAATACAGAATAGACTACCAATGACGCGTATACGAAGAAAGATACCATCGGGTCTTTTTGTACCGCACCATCAAAATAATCAAAATTTAATAAGATCAAAGAGAGTACCAGCGTTATTGCCAAAGCAATCAGGCTAAATTTTTTATTTTTTATAATCAGATCGAGCGCGAATACTGAATAAAAAATAAAAACTAAGGATACACATAAAGAAAACAACCGGTAATAATCCCCCGAGAATAACCATAATGCGTGTCTGAAATACGGAAATATGTTAGGTAAGATCCAGATAAGTAACCAGATGATATACCATTTTTTAGCCGACTTGCTGATCAATGCAAAAACCTGGGGCATTAAAATAATACTGATGATGCCGCAATATGACATAGAAGCTTCTAAGTAATTCTGCCATCCTGCAAAATCGTTTCCTACGCCTAATAAATTACTACTGAATAAACGCATGACCGATGTGCCAAACTGAACACGGTCTGCTGTTTCGAATAATGGTTGAGAAGATAATAAATTGTAATAAGAGTTTGTTCCGCTACCACGTGGGCTCTCTAATATTTGTACAATTGATTCGAGTAGAAAAGGTGCACTTAATAATAAACCGATCAATCCTAACAAGCATAATTTAAGAATCAATGTTACAACTAATTTCGGCTTTAACTGATCTGTTTGTCCTAATCTGAAAAGTATATAAAACAATAAAAAAATACCCATTAAAAACAGGTCAAAAGGCATAGAAATGCCGATCAAAAAAATGGCAATGACAAATACTAACCATTTATTTTTTTGAAAATACAACTCAAATCCAAGTAACAGTAACGCTAAACTAAAAGCCTCATAAGTAAATACATACCACGAAGACCCGATGATCATAAAACCGCTAAAAGAAAAAAGTAATGATCCGATAATAGAAGAAAAATTAGAAACTTTTAATTGTTTCAATAGTAAATAAAATACAGCACCTGATGCAATTATTTTGATCAACTCAGTAAAAATAAAAATTTTAGGGATGGAGGCGCTTCCGGCAAAATAACCTAACAGCATAAAGGGATCTCTTAAAAAACCACCTGCTATGTTTTGTCCCATAGCCTCTTTAAAAGACCAGGAAGGCATTCCGTATTTATGAAAGTATTCGGCGAAATTGTAGAAGTAAGGATAGCCCGCATTTACAGTATCGCTACCTATATCTTTAAAGAGATAGACTTTATTCAATAAAATAAAATCTTTAAATGCAATAAAAGATACCACGACAATTAAAGCGACCGCAATTAAGATAGACTTCTTTGCTGCTTTTTCAAAAAAATCAGGCGATGTATTATTAACGACAGGAATTGCTTGCTTAACCGGGGTAGATTTTTTATTACTCATTTGTAAAAATTATGGCCAAATATCTTACTTTTTTAATCTATTTTATATAATTAAGTTTATAGCAGACAAATTATATAAACCTAAGCTTTGGGCATTGCCGATTTCAATCCCCACTTGGCATAAATCGCTTTTAATTTTTCAACATCCGGAGGCCCGCCAGCTGCTATTAAAGCACCAACCTCTTTAAAAAAATCAGGCCCGATCAATGCGGGAGAAATAACCGCTAAAGCTTTTGCATCTGTTTGATGCAGGTTATTAAAACCATGCTCCGCGCCTCTTGGTATAAATAAAGTTTCCCCTGCAGCTACTTCTATCGTTTTACCATTTACTGTGTAAGTCAAAGTACCTTCCAAACCATAAGTTGTTTCATCATACGCAATATGAGCGTTAGGAATAGGAACTTTTGCACCAACCGGCACTTTAAATTCAAACATAGCCAACTGTTCATTCGTATCTTTTCCTTCCAATAAAAAATCAACTTCGATAGCTCCTAAACGGATAGTTTCTTTGTTAGACATGATGTAGTTTTGGCGATTATTATAAAGACTTAAAAATACAGGTTTTTATCTAAAAAATATTATCATACATTGTACGTTTATATAGAGTTTAAATAGAGATAATGCAACCACTAACCGCCACACAACTAGTACAGAAATACACAATGCTTCCTCATCCCGAAGGAGGATTTTATAAAGAGACATATCGTTGTACACAAACAATACCGCAACAGATCTTATCAAGAAAATTTGCAGGTGAAAGAAATGTTTCTACTGCTATTTATTTTTTATTAGAGCAAGGGAATTTTTCTGCCTTTCATAAAATAAAAAGTGATGAGTGCTGGCATTTTTACGCCGGAGGCCCAATGAATGTTTATGTGATACACATTAATGGAAATTTAGAAACAATTAAACTAGGTAGTGATATCAGTCAAGGACAAACCTTTCAACATGTAGTGCCATCGGGATGCTGGTTTGCAAGCGAACCTGCACCGGGAACTGATTTTAGTTTTGTTGGTTGCACCGTGGCGCCGGGATTTGATTTTGATGATTTTGAATTAGCGAAAGCTGCAGACCTGTTTAAAATATATCCACAACACAAGGATATTATTAATCGGTTGTGCAGACAATAATATTGTAACTTAACAGTACTAAAATTAACGATATGCAATTCCAACTATCTGAAGAGCATTTAATGATACAAAAAGCGGCAAGGGATTTTGCAAATACAGAATGCCTGCCTGGTGTTATTGAAAGAGACGAACTACAAAAATTTCCCAAAGAACAAATTACCAAATTGGCCGAGCTTGGTTTTATGGGCATGATGGTAAAACCTGAATATGGCGGTAGCGGTTTGGATACCATTAGCTATGTTTTGGCAATGGAAGAAGTGAGCAAAGTTGATGCAAGTGTTAGTGTATGCATGAGCGTTAATAACAGCCTGGTATGCTATGGTATACAAGAGTATGGCACGGAAGAACAAAAGAAAAAATACTTAACGCCATTAGCTCAAGGGAAAAAAGATGGAGAGTTATACATCGGCGCATTTTTATTAAGCGAACCAGAAGCTGGAAGTGACGCCACCTCACAACATACAATTGCCGAAGATAAAGGCGACTATTTTTTATTGAACGGGACAAAAAACTGGATAACAAATGGCAATAGTGCTAGTGTATATTTAGTAATGGCGCAGACAGATGTTAGTAAGGGCAGCCATGGTATTGATGCATTTATAGTAGAAAAAAATACACCGGGCATAACAGTTGGTGCTAAAGAAAATAAAATGGGCATACGTGGTAGCGATACACATTCCATTAATTTCACCGACGTAAAAGTGCCGAAAGAAAATGTATTAGGTGGCGAAGGCTTCGGTTTTACATTCGCAATGCGAACTTTAGCCGGAGGCCGTATTGGTATTGCCTCACAAGCTTTAGGTATTGCTAGTGGCGCTTATGAAAGAGCTCTGGCTTATAGCAAACAACGTAAGTCTTTTGGTAAAGAGATCATGAACCACCAGATCATACAATTTAAACTGGCAGATATGGCTACCAGAATTGAAGCGGCCCGTTTATTATGTTTAAAAGCTGCCTGGGAAAAAGACCAGCACCTAGACTATACCGTTAGTAGTTCTATTGCAAAAGTATACGCATCAGAAACCGCCATGTGGGTAACAACCGAAGCTGTACAGATACATGGCGGTTATGGTTTTGTAAAAGAATACCACGTTGAACGTTTAATGCGCGATGCAAAGATCACACAGATCTATGAAGGCACGAGTGAAGTTCAACGCATTGTTATCAGCAGAGCGATATTGAAATAATTAAATTTGATGGTTTAATAATTTGGTCATTTGGAGATGATCCATCATCATATTATCAGATCACCAAATCATCAAATCATTTTATGAGTATTAACAAAGAAAAATACCAATCAATACTTCAAGAGCTTACCAATAAAGCCACACTCGTAGCCGTCTCAAAAACTAAACCTATAGAAGATATACAGGAGTTATACAATTTAGGCCAGCGGGATTTTGGAGAGAATTATGTGCAGGAATTAATTGATAAAGAAAAAGCGCTTCCAAAAGATATTAACTGGCATTTTATCGGTCATCTGCAGAGCAATAAAGTAAAATTCATTGCACCATTTGTTTATTTGATTCATGGCGTTGATAGTTTCAGTTTATTAAAAGAGATAAATAAGCAAGCTGCTAAAAATAACAGAAAGATCAATTGTTTATTACAAATCTACATAGCGAAAGAAGAAACTAAGTTTGGATTGGATGAAAAAGAATTAATGGAAGTAATAGACCATTTAAAAAAAGAGCCACTAAACAATATAGCTGTTGTTGGTTTGATGGGAATGGCATCTTTTTCTGAAGACAAAAATTTAATCAGATCCGAATTTAAACATTTAAAAGAATTATTTAATAAAACAAATGCTCAATTATCAATTGTCAATTATCAATTGTCAATTGTAAGTATGGGCATGAGCGGCGATTATTCTATCGCCATTGAGGAAGGGGCTACAATGGTACGCATTGGCAGTTTATTATTTGGTGAAAGAAACTATTCAAAATAATGGCACACAAAGTAATCATCATCGGCGCCACATCCGGTATTGGAGAAGCCTTGGCAAAGATATATGCTGCTAAAGGTTGTAAGGTTGGCATATCAGGACGCAGACAACAACTATTAGATGATCTTCAAAAACAATATCCTGATAATATTGTCACTGAATGTTTTGATGTAACAGGTAATGAAAACACAAAGTATATTGATAGCCTGATACAAAAACTTGGTGGACTTGATCTGCTAATTTACAATAGTGGTTACGCGCAACTTTTCTCCTCATTACGATGGGAAATTGAAAAACAAACAACCCTTGTAAACGTAAATGGCTTTGTTGAATCCATCAATTTCGGATTGAATTATTTCCTGAAACAAAAGAAAGGGCAGATCGCTGTTACATCTTCCATTGCCAGCATACGTGGTAATAGTTTAACACCGGCTTACAATGCCAGCAAAGCGTATGTCAGCAGTTATATGGAAGGTTTATCTATCAAAATGTACAAACAAAAGTTGCCTATTTATTTAACAGATATACAACCTGGTTTTGTGGATACTGATATGGCACAGGGCAACGGTACTTTTTGGGTAGCCCCTGTTGATAAAGCCGCCAAACAAATTTACCGGGCTATCAAAAATAAAAGAAGGCGCGTATACATCACAAAACGATGGTGGTTTATTGCACAAATATTAAAGGTAATTCCTTACTCAATTTATAAGCATATTGGATAGATCAATTTGTTAAATTGTATTTTTAGCTAGCGTATTTTATGTAGCTATTTCATCTTTTAGTTTTAACTTTAGTGCAATAATTTTATCAATGCAATACAACGCTAATTTTGAGGCAGAAAAAAACAGAAAAGCTTTTGCTTATACGGTTGCTATCTGTGCCCTTTTATTGATACTATTCATTTTCATTACCTGGAAGACATCTCCACCAACACCTATAGTTACTGCTGACTTGATAGAAATAAACCTTGGTAATAATAATGATGGTTTTGGTAAAGAACAACCTTTAATAAAAGGAGAAATGTCACCAACTCCCGAAACGCCTCCCAAAGATCAGCAAGCGGCAGCAGCTCCTAAAAGTGATGCTTCGCAGGACAATGTAAACCCGGATGATAATGCTGAAAAAGATGCAGCTCCGGTTATCAAGCCTGATAAAGATATTCATAAAGCACCTGTAAAGGCCCCGGTTAAAACGCCAAACAAACCAAAAAATACTGAACCGGTTGTTAAGCAAGCTCCTAAACCAGAAAAACCATTACTAACTTATAATGGCCCCGGTAAAGGAAAAGGCAATGGTGCGGCACAGGATAATGGATTTACAAGTCAGGGTAATACACCGGGCGGCAAAGGTGATAATGGTGATCCTTCAGGTAGTCCTGATAGTTATGGCACCGATGTTAAAGGCCGTTCAGGCATCACGGTTACACGCGGTGCAAGGCCAACTAATATGGGTAAACTAAAATTCGAAGATGACTTTACCCAAAATGCCAAAGTATATTTAGATGTTACTTATGATGCCGATGGTAAATTTGTAAGTGCGACCATAGCTAAAGGAACTACTACACAATCTGCCAATATAATCGGCATAGCCAAGCAGAAAGCTGCTGAATTAAAATTTCCTCCAAGTGATGATGGTGGCGTATCTACAGTTCTACTGAATTTTAAAGTACAGAATTAAGTCAAAAATAAAAAGTGAAAAGCAAAAAGCTGAAGACTAAATTTGCAAAGAACCGCTTTTAGGTTTTAACTTTTGACCTTTTACCTTACAAAATGACTTACGAAGAAACGCTCGAGTATTTATACGCACAACTCCCAATGTTTAGCAGAATTGGAGCTGCTGCTTACAAAACTGATCTGCACAATACAATCGCTTTATGTACTGCGTTAGATGATCCTCATTCAAAATTCAAAAGTATTCACGTTGCAGGCACTAATGGCAAAGGCTCTACAAGCCATATGCTGGCTGCCATTTTACAAAAGGCAGGATACAAAACAGGATTATACACCTCTCCGCATTTACAGGACTTTAGAGAAAGAATAAAGATCAATGGCGAAATGATCAAGCAAGATTTTATTGTTGATTTTGTAGCCAGAACAAAAAAGCTATCAGAAGAAATTGAACCGTCTTTTTTTGAATTAACGATGGTAATGGCTTTTGAATATTTTGCTACAGAAAAAGTAGATATCGCTATTATTGAAACGGGTTTAGGTGGAAGATTAGACAGTACTAATATTATCATGCCGATAGTTTCTGTCATTACCAATATCGGTTACGATCACATGAATATATTAGGTGATACCCTAGAACAAATTGCTTTTGAGAAAGCGGGAATCATTAAACCTAATACACCTGTTGTGATTGGAGAATATACCGACATAACAAAACCAATCTTTTTAGCGAAAGCGAAAGAATGTAATGCACCGATATTTTTTGCGCAGGATGAATTTGCTATATCCAATGTTCAGTTAAAAACCAAAGCACTTATTTGTGATGTAACAAACATTGAAGAAAATGTTACAGAAACATTTACACTCGACCTAAACGGATCATATCAAACAAAAAACCTGCGAACCGTTCTATATGCAGAAAGTATCATAGCACATAATGGCTTCTCCATTTCCGAAGATGAAGAAAAATATGCCTTGGCGCATGTTAAAGAGCTAACCGGTTTATATGGCAGATGGGATGTAATACACGAGCAACCAACTATTGCTTTAGATGTTGCACATAATGAAGATGGCATAAAACAAGTATTGGCTCAAATAGCCAACTACAAATTACAAGATTCAAAAGTGCATTTTGTGATTGGAATGGTAAAAGATAAAGACATTGATAAAGTGTTAGCATTACTACCAAAAGAAGCTCATTATTATTTCAGCAACGCGCATATACCAAGAGCAATGGATGCAGCTGAATTAAATGAAAAAGCTGCTGCAAAAGACCTGAGAGGTAATAGTTTTGACAATGTGAACGATGCCATTCAATCTGCAAAAGAAAAAGCCGCAAAGGATGATTTGATCATCGTTTGCGGCAGTGTATTTTTAGTGGGCGAAGTTATCAGGTAACTATCGGCCCTTTTTATCAGAACTTATCATTGCTATCTTTATTGCTACCGCTTCCATCACAAGCATTCACCAAAAACTCAAGCGCTTTTTCTAAACGTGCCTGATAATTACTTGTTTTTACTGCATAGTTATTCAATAATACAAATTTAAAAACTGTTAATTCCTCTGCAGGTGCTGTTTTATGATTATATGTTTTAGCTACCGTTATTGCCTTATCACCTACACTATGCATTACAGACATACTATCTGCTGCCGGTATATCTGCTGACTTATCGAATTTCGTTTTTTCAACTTTACATTGAGCTAAATCAATTATTGTTGTAGTCGAAAAATCAGGAGAACCGGTAAAAGGTTTAGCTTCTTTTATAATTAAATGCGAGTCCTGAATCGATACAACGATTGATTTAACCGGATAAGAGTTATCCTTTAATAACCAGTAATTATTGGCTAGAACTTTATTGATAAAATCAACAGCATCTTGTTTAGTAGGAGCAGCTGTTGTTTGAGCTTTTGATGTAAGGGCAATAAATAAAAAGACTACGAATAGCAATTGTTTCATGTTAGTTAGTGTTAAGGTTAGGCTTATTGTAAACGAAGAATATCATATTCTTCAATTGCAATATATATTATTTCCAATTATAAAACACAATTAAGAGATACCTATTTGTTGTTTGTTCGTTAAGATGGGATAATTATTCAAAATGAAAATAGCCGCAAATTATCACTGAGTCATCATTTGCGGCTATATATATTTATCAGATTTGAGTTATTTATTGTGTCTCTCCTTTAAAATAGCGATCACATCATTTAAAGAATATCCTTTTGCCTGCAATAAAATAAGATAATGAAATAATAAGTCTGCTCCTTCATTCAGAAAAAGCTCTTTACTATTATCTTTTGCTTCGATCACTAATTCTACCGCTTCCTCTCCTACTTTTTGCGCGATCTTGTTGATACCTTTTTCGAATAAAGAACTCGTATATGATTTTTCTGAAGGATTATTTTTTCTATCGATAATGATCTGCTCTAATTGCAATAAAAAATCAGCGGGTTCATTCTTTTCATTCCAGCAAGTATCAGCACCGGTATGGCATGTTGGCCCGGTTGGTTTTACTTTGATCAATAGCGTATCATTATCGCAATCAACTTTGATATCTTTTAAAATAAGGTAATTGCCGCTTTCTTCGCCTTTGGTCCATAACCTGTTTTTACTACGGCTGTAAAAAGTTACCTTCTGTAATTCCTGTGTTTTTGTGATCGCTTCCTGATTCATAAAACCGAGCATCAATACTTTTCCTGTCGCTTCATCCTGAATAATTGCAGGTACTAAACCATCGCTGTATTTTGCGAAATCGATATTCCAGATCCCATTAAAAGTGTTTGTATTTTGACTCATAACCTACTATTTATCTTTTAAATTATTTTTTAGTGATTCTCCCAATTCCTTTATTTTTTCTTCTAATCTTTCTTTACGATCATTATTTCGGTCAATCTGTTTTTTGCGCATAAAACTAAATACACTTAAAGCGATAATTCCAGCAACAATGATGACTATCATAATCTTATGGGAATATTATTTTTAGCAAGATATTCTTTTAAATCCTGTATTTCAATCTCTTTGTAATGAAAGATGCTTGCGGCCAAAGCTGCATCAGCATTGCCATCTTCAAACACTGTTTTAAAATGTTCCATTGTACCGGCTCCGCCCGATGCAATAACCGGTACCGAAAGTGACTTTGATAATAAAGAAGTAATGTCGATAGCAAAACCATTTTTAGTGCCATCGTTATTCATTGACGTTAGTAGTATTTCTCCCGCGCCTAATTCAACGCCTTGCTTTGCCCAATCGATCGTTCTTGTCTCAGTTTTCGTTCGGCCACCATTTAAATAAACATACCATTCGCCATCTTCTTCTTTTTTGGTATCAATTGCTAATACTACACACTGGCTGCCAAATGCATTACTTAGCTCTTTTAATAGTTGCGGATTTTTATACGCAGATGTATTGACTGAAACTTTATCTGCACCATTTTGTAATAAAACAGATACATCATCAACAGAGGATATTCCTCCACCAACAGTAAAGGGGATATTGATATTTGCTGCAATTCTTTTTACTAATTCAACCAGGGTTTTTCTTTTTTCAACCGTTGCCGTGATATCTAAAAACACTAACTCATCTGCACCTTTTTGTGAATACAATACGGCTAGCTCAACAGGATCACCCGCATCACGAATATCAAGAAAATTTACTCCCTTCACAGTTCGGCCATCTTTAATATCCAGACAAGGTATAATTCGTTTTGCAAGTCCCCCTGCCCCCCTGAAGGGAAAATGTAGAAGTTCGCTTTTTTCAGAATTACTATTTATCACTTTATTTCTAATTTAATTTTATCAGATCTGCTAAGGTTACAGTTCCTTCATAGATCGCTTTGCCAATGATGGCACCGCTGCAACCGATTTCTTTTAATTCGATCACATCATGAAAATTACTCACTCCTCCACTTGCTATAAGATTTATTTCTGCATGCGTTTTCAGAATATCTTTATACAGATCTATCGAAGGTCCTTCCATAGCGCCATCTTTTGAAATGTCTGTACAGAAAATATTTTTAACTCCTAGTGCTAACATCTTACCAATAAAAGAATCGATATCAATTCCTCCATCTACTAACCAACCGCTGATCTTTATTTTCCTATCTAATACATCGGCACCAATTAAAAACTTATCAGGGCCAAATTCTAATAACCACTCTTCTAATATTTTCGGATTTTTTACCGCCAGGCTTCCGATAGTAACCATTGCTGCACCTGCATTAATAATATCACTTACATCTGTGATCTTTTTAACGCCACCACCAAAATCAATCACCAGGTTGGTTTTGGCAGCAACAGCTTCCAGTACTTTTAGGTTTATAATTTTTCCAGCTTTTGCACCATCCAAATCTACCATGTGTAATCTTTTGATACCGGCAGCTTCAAACTCTTTCGCCACTTCAACAGGACTTTCATTATAGACCTTTTGTTGTGCATAATCACCTTTCGTTAACCGTACACACTTACCATCTATAATATCTATTGCAGGAATTATTTCCATCTGCTTTATTAAGGTTTAATATTGATAAAATTCTTTAAAATCGTTTCGCCTACAACTCCTGATTTTTCAGGATGAAACTGCACTGCATAAAAATTATCTTTTTGCAAAGCTGAACTATAAGGCAAAATATAATCGGTTGTTACCGCAGTCTCTTTGCATAAAGCCGCATAATAGCTATGGACAAAATATACAAAAGCATTTTTGTTCAATCCATCAAACAATACAGAATTATAATTGTAGATATTGTTCCATCCCATTTGTGGCACTTTAATAGTTGGGTCTGAAGACGTAAATAATTTTACTGATGTATCAAACACACCCAAGCAATTGGTATCACCTTCTTCAGAATGTGAACAAAGCAATTGCTGCCCTAAACAAACGCCTAACACAGGTTGCTTTAATGAGACGATAACTTTATCCAAACCTCGATCAATTAAATATTTCATAGCAGGTGTAGCATGACCAACACCAGGAAAAATAACTTTATCCGCAGATTCAATTTGTTTAGGATCATCCGTTACAAAGGCATTTACACCTATACGTTGTAAAGCGTAGAGTACACTTTGTACATTACCTGCGTTATACTTAATGATCGCTATCCCCCTGCCCCCCTGAAGGGGAGATTTAGGAGCGTTAATATTTTGAGATTCTCTTTCCATTATTACTGATTCAAAAGTTCCCTTCAGGGGGATTTAAGGTGTTACAACACCCCCTTCGTCGAAGGCAATGCATTATTATTAATATCTTTTTTCACCGCCATTTTTATTGCTTTCGCAAAGGCTTTAAAAATAGATTCAATTTTATGATGCTCATTTTCGCCTTCTGCTTTAATATTCAAATTAGATTTTGATGCATCGCTGAATGATTTAAAGAAATGATAAAACATTTCAGTAGGCATCTCTCCTATTTTTTCTCTTTTAAATTCCGCTTCCCACACGATCCAGTTTCTTCCGCCAAAATCGATTGCTACTTGCGCCAGACAATCATCCATTGGTAATAAAAAACCGTAGCGTTCTATTCCTCTTTTATCACCTAATGCTTTCAATATTGCTTCGCCTAATGCGATACCAGTGTCTTCTATTGTATGATGCTCATCAATATGCAGATCGCCTTTGCATTGAATATTGAGATCAATATTTCCATGTCTTGCTATCTGATCCAGCATATGATCAAAGAATGCTAAACCTGTACTAATGTTCGCTTTACCAGTTCCATCTAAATTGACTTCGATGCTAATTTTAGTTTCATTGGTATTGCGTTCATGCTTAACTATTCTTGGGGGCATTTTCAAAAATTCGTAGATCGCTTTCCAATGCGGTGTTTCTAAAGCGATCGTATCTTTTCTTAATGCATCAATTGAATCTTTAATTTCTGCTGCGCCTAATGTTGCGTCAGTAATTAGCCATATTCCTTTACTTCCTAAATTTTTTGCTAATTGTATATCAGTTATTCTATCGCCAATTACAAATGAATTAGCAAGATCGTATACAGCATTATTAATGTACTTCGTCAGCATTCCCGTTCCCGGCTTGCGTGTCGGTGCATTATCGGCAGGAAATGATTTATCGATGAATGTTTCAGTAAAATGAATTTGTTCATTCGCTAAAGCTTTCATCACAAAATTTTGCACCGGCCAAAAAGTATCTTCGGGAAAAGAAGCTGTTCCTAAACCATCCTGGTTTGTTACAATTACCAATTCATAATTAAGCTCAGTGGCAATTTTACGCATGTAATAAAACATATCAGGATAAAACTCTACTTTCTCAAATGCATCCAATTGATACGTTGGTGGCACTTCTTTAATAAGCGTTCCATCACGGTCAATAAATAACACACGTTTTTTATCAGTACTATTGCTCATAGCTTTTTAATAAATTGATTAGTTGTTGATTTTCTTCCGGCGTACCAATGGTTACACGCAGACAATTTTCACAGTTTACTTCTTTGCTTCGATTCCTTACGATAACGCCGTTATCTAACAAGTGTTTATATAGTTTATCCGCATCAGCAACTTTCATCAAAAAGAAATTAGCATCACTTGGATAGATATATCCGATGAAAGGAAATGCAGCCAGTTCTCTGATCAGCATTTCTTTTTGCGTAACCACTTCTTTGATCCAATCGTTGACTTGTGTTGTATTAGCTAAAGCATCTACCGCTAATTGCTGCGATGCTTTATTAACGTTATAAGGAGGCTTTACTCTATTGAATACATCAATAATATCCATTGATGCATAACACAATCCTAATCTTAATGCCGCTAATCCCCATGCTTTTGATAAGGTTTGCATTACGATCAGGTTAGGATATTCAGTTAACTCCTGTATAAATGTTTTTTGATTTGAATAGTTAATATACGCTTCATCAACAATAACGATTCCAGGAAAATTATTCAATAAAACTTCTACATCTTCGCGCTTCATATTGTTGCCTGTTGGATTATTAGGCGAACAGATAAATAGTATTTTCGTATGCTCATCTACAGCATTCAATATACCTTCAACATCTAATTGAAAACCCGGCAGCAGATTTACTTTTTTAATGTTGACATCATTGATATTCGCACTTACCTCAAACATACCATAAGTAGGCGGACAAATAATAACATTGTCTTTCTGCGGATTACAAAAAATACGAAAAGCGAGATCGATCACTTCATCACTTCCATTACCAACAAAAATATTTTCTGCAGGTACTCCTTTGATTCTTGCTAATTGAAATTTAACCTGCCATTGCAAAGGATCAGGATAACGATTGAAACTCTCCGGCAATGGTGACCCGTAAGGATTTTCATTCGCATCTAAAGACACCGCTGCATTCCCCACAAATTCATGTCTTGCAGATGAATATGGTTTGAGGCTCTTAATATTTTCTCTTATTAGCTTATTTAATTCAAATTCCATTGCTGGTTTATTTAGATATTTTTTAAACGAAGGGTAACTGCATTTTTGTGTGCGTGCAGACCTTCTGCTTCTGCCATTACTTCAATAGCCTTACCTATATTTTGTATTCCTTCTTTAGTCAATTGCTGAAAAGTTACTTTCTTAACAAAACTATCTAATGATACGCCGCTGTAAGCCTTTGCGTAACCGTTAGTTGGCAATGTATGATTAGTACCTGATGCATAATCACCAGCGCTTTCCGGTGCATAATGACCAAGAAAAACACTACCTGCGTTGATCACTTTTTCTGATAGCTCTAAAGCTTTATCTGAAGCGATGATCAAATGTTCTGCGGCGTATTCATTCAACAAATCAAATGCAGCATCAACATCACACATAACAATAAAACGACTGTATTCTAAAGCTTTTATCGCAATATCCTTTCTTGGCAATAAGGCTAACTGATGCGTTATCTCCTTCTTTACATTGTCAATGATCAATTTTGAATTTGCAACTAAAATAACCTGACTATCTGCGCCATGTTCTGCCTGGCTCAACAAGTCTGCCGCAACAAAAGCTGCATTTGAAGTTTCATCCGCATACACCGCTACTTCACTTGGTCCGGCAGGCATATCAATTGCAATTCCTTCTTTATTAACTAATTGCTTTGCGCAGGTTACATATTGGTTACCAGGGCCAAATATTTTAGAAACTTGAGGAACAGTCTGCGTGCCATAAGCCATTGCCGCTATAGCCTGCACACCACCAATCTTATAAATATTTTTTAGCCCGATCAATTGAGCAACATATAAAACAACCGGATTTACTTTACCGTTTTTATCAGAAGGTGTACAAACAATAATTTCTTTGCACCCGGCTAACACAGCAGGAATTGCCAACATTAATAAAGTAGAGAATAATGGAGCACTCCCACCCGGAATATACAAACCTACTTTCTGAATAGCGATCGCTTTTCTCCAGCAGGTAACGCCTTTAGCGGTTTCAATTTGTTTTACAGATTCTTTTTGAGCTTCATGAAAAACAGTGATATTGTTTTTTGCAATTTGAATAGCGGCTTTTAATTCAGCATCAACCAAAGCAACAGCTTCAGTGATTTCCGAATCAGTTACTTTTAAAGTATCCAATATTACCTTATCAAATTGAGCCGCATATTTTCTAACGGCAACATCTCCATTTAATTTTACATCATCCAATATAGCGGCCACAGTACCTTCCAACGACTTGCTATCAAAAGCAGGACGTTTAAGAATACTTTCCCATTCTTCTATAACCGGATCAATAAAAACTTTTTCCATAATCAGACTCTTTAAAGTTCCCCTTCAGGGGGATTTAGGGGGTTTCTATACAATCATTTTTTCAATCGGCATAACCAAAATTCCTTCTGCACCGAATTGTTTTAATTTTTCAATAATATCCCAAAAATCATTTTCGTTTACCACACTGTGTACACTACTCCAGCCAGCTTCAGCCAGAGGAACGATCGTTGGACTTTTTGCGCCTGGTAATATAGATGCAATGTTTTTCAATTGATCGTTTGGCGCATTTAGTACAATGTATTTATTATTCTTAGCGGTCTTAACAGAATTAATACGCAACAATAATTTTTCAAGTATCGCTTTATTTTCTGCAGATAAATTTTTATTCGCAGTTAATACAGCTTCTGATTTTAAAATAACTTCAACTTCTTTTAGCCCGTTAGTAAACAATGTACTTCCGCTACTAACCAAATCACAAATTGCATCAGCTAAACCGATACCAGGAGCAATTTCTACCGATCCGCTAATTTCGTGGATCTCTGCATTGATCTTTTTTTCTGTAAGATAGCTTTGCAAAATTGTAGAATAAGTTGTTGCTATTTTCAATCCTTCCAAATCTTTAATAGAATTATATTCAATAGATTTTGGGACAGCAATACTTAAACGGCATTTGCTAAATCCTAAGCGATAAACCAGGTCAATATCTTTTGCTGTTTCTAACAAAACATTTTCTCCTACAATACCAATATCGGCAACACCATCATACACGTATTGTGGTATATCATCATCTCTTAAAAAATAAACTTCAATCGGAAAATTAAAAGCTGCTGCTTTCAATTGTTTGTTGCCGTTGTTCAATTCAATACCGCACTCTTTTAAAAGTTTGATAGAGTCCTCATACAACCTGCCTGATTTTTGAATGGCGATTTTTAACATTGCTCGTTTTTTATATTATTCTCGTTTCTAATTATTAGTTTCTCAAAATCCAAACAAAAAGGGCCTACTTTGCAGTAAGCCCTTTTGAAAATATGATACAGTACATACAAATCAATATAGCTTACCCTTGTGGTAAAGTATGATGATGATGTATGTGAACGATTTGTTTCATTTATGATGCAAAGTAAAGGCTGATAAATTATTTTACCAAATAAAATTTAAAATTCTTCTATAATTAGGCCTAATCCGTTTACGGCAGGATAAATCACCTTTCCATTGTCGAAATCGACTCCTTTTCCAACGTTTTCAGCCAGCAATAACTGGCCATCCATATCTACATAATCAACAGATGGTGCCAATTGCGCAATAGCGGCAATTCCTACAGAAGTTTCGTTCATACAGCCAAGCATGGTTTTCATTCCAAGTTCTTTTGCTTTAGTGATCATTCTTCGTGCAGGCGTAATACCACTACATTTGGTCAGTTTAATATTAATACCATGGAAATGTTCACGACATCTTTCAACATCTGATTCTTTAACACAGGCTTCATCAGCAAATAACGGCAAAGAAGATTCTTTGTACAATATCTTCATCCCTTCCCAATTATCTTTTGCCAAAGGTTGTTCGACCAGCTCTACTCCCAATGTTTTTAATACGGGTATTTTTTGCTGTGCTTGTTCTAAAGTCCAACCTTCGTTTGCGTCTACTCTAAAAATAGCATCCGTACGTTTTCTTAATTCAGTTACTGTTTCAATATCCTTATCAAAACCTACTTTTATTTTATAGATCGGCCAGGGCGTTTCTTTCATTTTAGCTACCATATTTTCAATGGTATCAATGCCAATTGTAAAATCAGTCAATGGCGCTATTGCAGTATCTAATTTCCATAATTGATGCAACGGGGCTCTTTGCATCTTACCGTAAATATCCCAGCCGGCCATATCTAAAGCGCAAACTAAAAAAGGATTTGCAGGAAATAGATGATGCAAATAATGCCAGTATCTTTCAGGATCTGAGAAAGCAAATTTTTCGATAAACTGTTTCTTTCGTACAATATCCTCTACCATTTTTTCAACAGGAATATTGTAATAACTAATTGCCGGCGCTTCGCCGTAACCCTTGAATCCAAAGAACTCCAGTTCAACAATTAATGTTGGCTGATGCGTTTTTGTTCCTTTAGAAATTGTAAAAGGATGCTTGAATGGGAGATTGTATGTTTTATAATTAAGAACCACTTTTATTTAATTAAGAATGAAGAATTAGGAATTAAGAATTCCTAATAACGATAAGCATCATGCTACTTTCAAAATATTATTATAAGATGAGAAAAGAATACTGAATTAGGTGAAAAAATTCTTAATTCTTCATTCCTAATTCTTAATTCAATCTATCGGCCACTCGCCACCACATACCCTTTAAACTCATCACTAAACCATTTTTGTTTGATCAACTCCTCTAAAGTCAAATGCATCCTGTATCTCCAGTAATGATTAGGATCGGCAGGATCATTAATGCGTTCTGTATTTGCATCTTCTTGTTTTAGCCTTTCATTGATGCTTACAATATCTTGCAATTGAAAAATGCTCCACATAGCAGGCGAATATAAATGTTGAAAGATAATCTCTTTACTTACATCCGTTGTAAATTCATCCGGCGCTTTGCCGTACTGACCAATAATATTATTATAGAAGTATTGCGTTTGCTCTCTGTTCTCGTACCAATGTCCGCGAATCGTGCTCATATCATGAGTAGATGGCGTTACCACACTTAAGTACGGTGCATTAAACGCGTTTGAGAAACTGATGGTCGTTTGTTTCGGCATACGTTGTATCTCTAAACTCAATATACCAAGGTCTTTCATCACTTCGGGAACACAGTGTGGTACCATTCCCAGATCTTCGCCAAATACCAACATTTCGGTAGAGCGTTTTAGTTCCGGTAATTTTTTCATGGCTTCTTTCTTCCACATTTCATCCTGGCGAACATAGAAATAATCCACGTACAATTCTTTTAGCGCATTTTGCGTATAGGCGTTCATGTGACTAAACGATTGCGTACGCTCCATGTTAATTCTAAAATGGAAATGGTTCGCATTATCTTCTTCCTGTAAAAGAATCACATTACTGATTAGATCGTATAGTGCAATAGTCAAAAATTTATTATGTTCAGTTTTATCCTGCGTGCTAAAATGGGTTTCAACTTTTTTTTGTGTGTTGAACGCTGGTTTTAGTTCGTATGTGCCATGTCCTGCTGGTCTAAGGTAAGCATCCTTAATTGGCTCCGCCTGATCACCAAACATAGTCTGCAATATTTCATCAGTGATATACGGCTTGCAAAAACGATCAACATTAAATGAAATATGTTTCTTCTCCAACTCATCAATAGTGATCGGAATTGCTGGTACAAATCTTCCTAAAATACCTTCTACTGCATGTAATGGAATACTCCAGATACGGAAGAAACCAAGAATATGATCAATTCTAAATCCATCAAAATATTCGCTCATTTGTTTAAAACGGCGGCGCCACCATTCAAAACCATCGGCCTCCATTCTTTCCCAGTCGTAAGTAGGGAAACCCCAGTTTTGTCCCTTGATCGCAAAATCATCAGGAGGCGCACCGGCCTGGCGATCCATATTATATAACTCAGGCTCCATCCATGCATCAACGCTATTTCTTGAAATACCAATTGGCAAATCACCTTTTATCATGATGCCATTTTCGTGCGCATACGCAGTAGCAGCCTTCAATTGACGATGCAAATGATATTGTGTAAAATAATGTAGTGCAATAACATCATATTGTTTGTGTGTAGTACCAACAAGTTCATTAATTTCCTGCTGATCATATTCGCTATGCGATTTCCACTTGGTAAAATCGGCCGTATCATACACATCTCTTAAATAAGAAAAAGCAGCATAAGGCACTAACCATTTACTATTGGAAGCAAAAAATTTATAGTACTCAGCGTCATTAACAAACTCTTCTTTCTGTAATGTGTACAGTTTTTTTATAGTAGCGTACTTAAGTTTTATCACCGTATCATAATCTAATAACTGATGTTTACTTAGTTCGTCTTTTTCTTTTTTAAGCTGATCAATTACATCTTTGTTTTGCGCATTGGCCACTGTATCTAAATTCAGATACAATGGATGTAAAGCAAAAGCAGATATAGCTGAATATGGATAAGAATCTCGCCAAGTGTAGGTTGATGTAGTATCGTTTACCGGCAATAACTGGATCAGTTTTAAACCACTGTTCTTTGCCCAATCAACCAACAATTTAATATCGTTAAATTCTCCTGTCCCTAAACCATTTTCTGAACGCAGACTAAACACCGGAATTGCTACACCCGCACCTTTCCAGTTTGGTGTTGCCGCATGAATAAATCCATCGTGTATGATCGTAATATTTTCTTTGGTTGTATTGCCTAACAGCATTCTGTTCTCTCCTATTTCATAGTTAACAAATCTCTGCTGACTAACATTATATACGCCATATTTATAACTGATAGGAAATTCTTCATTTGTAATGGCCAATTTTGTTGTCCACCAATCACCCGACTTCTCTAATAATATTGGTTCGTGTGCAGCCCAGTTTTTTAAAGAACTGTTATTGCCCAATAAACAAATGATTTCATCCGGTTGAAGCAAAGGAGCTTTGACTTTAAAATGATGCGTGTAGGGTGCAAAATTTTCTGTTAAAAAACGTGTAGGTGATTTAAAAAATACTTCTTTAAAAGGCTTTGTAAAAAACACATTCTCTGCGCTACCGGCATGGTTCCAGATATCGATCAACGTGATTTCTTTCGCAACGATATTGATCATTTGCAGATCGATCACTCTGTCATTCCCCCATTCTACCACATCATCTTCGCCAATAGTTTGTAAAACATATTTATACGTTACAAATGCATGGGCCAAATCTTTATGAGTCAATTCTATTTGGGCAACCCAATATTCTTCATTGAGATATACTAATGGCAGCGCTTTGCTGACATCTCCATCACCTAAAGAATTGCAGGTTCCTGAAACAAATAAATTTTGTCCAACTTTGGTATGAAAGCGCAAATAGAAGTGTAATATCATTTTGAAAAGTTATATAGCAGGAATTATTGAAAATTTTTGGAAATTACCGGAGCAGATAATGCAATTTGTATGTTTTGCCCTATTTTTGCCAAAATTAATTACACATGGAATCAACAAAAAAATCTACTGCAGTTTATTGGATTTTATTTATCCTTTCGTTAGTAGTAACATTTGCAGTTACCTATTATTTTGGTGGTTACTTTACTTTAGTATTACCATTCAACTTTACCTTTTTTGCAAAGGCACTAGACCTTATGTAGTTAGTTATAGGTTGTAAGTGATAAGTTTTAAGTTGAGTATTTAACTTAAAACTTATCACTTACAACTTAAGACTTATTTTAAGCCATTGATAATAGAAAAGAATTCCTGCGCTATTAAAGATGCACCTCCAACTAATCCGCCATCAACATCCGGTTGACCGAATATTTCTTTTGCGTTAGCGCCTTTTACACTTCCTCCATATAATATAGAAATGCTTTTAGCAACTGTTTCGCCATATTTTGCAGCAAATACACCACGGATATATTTGTGAATTTCCTGTGCTTGTTCAGATGTAGCAGTTTTGCCTGTACCGATTGCCCAAATTGGTTCGTACGCAATAATGAAACCTGTTAATTGTTCTGCGCTTAAATGAAATAAGCTTTCTTTCAATTGATTTTCAACAAAACTATTTTGTGTGCCGGCTTCTCTTATTGCTAATGCTTCACCGCAACAAAAAATTGGTTTTAACTTATAATCAAAACACAGATCAACTTTTTCAGCCAACATTTTGTTGCTTTCGTTAAAATATTCTCTGCGCTCGCTATGGCCCAATATTACATATTGAATGCCAATGCTTTTTAGCATTTCCGCACTTACTTCTCCTGTATATGCTCCTGATTTTTTATTGTAGCAATTTTGTGCGGCAACGTGTAAACCATTTTTGCCTGCAATTTTATGTTTAATAGTTGTTAAGTATGGAAAAGGAATACCAAAAACCGCTTCTTGATTTGCTTTCAGATCAATTGGTAATGCCAATAATTCGCCGATTAAAGTCTCGCCCTGTTCAAGCGTTAAGTTCATTTTCCAGTTAGCCGCAGCTATTTGTTTTCTCATTGTTGATTATTTATTTATTATAAAGTGTGATTAGAATTTCTTTTTCTTTTTGTGTTAGATGCTGTCCTTTTAGTTGCTTCCAGTTATCAATATGCTCCAATGCCTTTTCTAACTCGTATTTATTATTTCCCCAGGTAAAATCGTCCACTTTCTTTGGCGGAAATCCTGCTTCAAAAATATTACAGCAAATACCTACAACTGTTCCTGTATTAAAAGAAGTATTAATTGCAGCCCTGCTATAATCGCCCATTAACAACCCGGCTTTAAAACCTACATCAACATAATCGGCTGTTGTTTCGTCCCACATTTTTATATAGCCCGCTGTGTTTTTTACATTAGAATTAGTTGTGCCTGCGCCCAAATTACACCATTCTCCCAATACGCTATCACCTAAATAACCATCATGGCCTTTATTGCTATTGGCAAACATCACTGTGTTTTTTATTTCTCCTGCCGCCACGCAATTAGGACCAAGTGTCGTTGCTCCATAGATCTTTGCCCCCATTTTTACAATAGCTCCTTCACACATCGCAAATGATCCGCGTATCATACAACCTTCCATTACCTCTGCATTCTTACCAATATAAATTGGCCCTGCTGATGCATTTAAAATACTGTATTCAACTTTCGCCCCATGTTCGATAAAAATATTTTCGGCTGCAATTGCCGTATTGGTATTTGATATTGGTTGAGATTTTCGGCCTGCTGTTATCAACTCAAAATCTTTTCTCAGTGCCCAATCATTATTCTTTACAATATCGATCCCATGTTTTAAAACCCTCACATCATTTTGATGTTGCAACATATTTTCACTTCCTCCATTTTGCAACATTTCTTCGAACCATTTTTTTGTTGGCACGATATCGCTGCTGATAAAAGCAGGCGCATCATTTTCATTTGGGAAAGCTTTAGGTGAATCAACTCCGGCTTCATTGGTGCTTATCGCATAACCCAATATTTTTTCCCATTTTTCACGAATGGTCAATATGCCGATCCTTATATCTGCAGCGTTTCTTACAGCTGTAAAGGGGTACAGCTGCTGCTTTGTAAATGTATCGTCTAAAATAATTTTCACCAAATATTATTAATTGAGAATTAAAAATTAAGAATTAGTAATTCCTTAAAACATTGAGCATTAAATATAACAAGTAATTATCAGGCTCATCAACTTTTGCATTTAATATTTCATATCTAATATTGAGCATTTTGCTTTTTTGCCGGTAAGTCGGGAAGACAGTAATTCAAGCATAAAATATGCTAAACGTCTTACCGTGTTTTCCCGGCAAAATCCTTTCCTCACAAGCAAAAAAAATCCCTCCATTATGTGGAGGGATTTTAAATATGTTGAATAGAAAATTAAGCTTTCTTTTCGTAACGTTTTTTGAATTTATCAATACGGCCTGCAGTATCAACCAATACATTTTTACCGGTATAGAACGGATGAGATGTATTTGAAATTTCCAGTTTAATTACCGGATATTCATTTCCATCTTCGTGTTTAGCTGTTTCTTTAGAATAAGCAGTAGAGCGGCTCAAAAACTGAGTTCCGTTACTCATATCTCTGAAAATTACGAAACGGTAATTTTCTGGGTGTAATTTATCTTTCATGATTATCAGTTATTTATGCATGGGTTTTGCCATGCGATTTTTAAGAAATGCAAAGGTAGATAATTATACTTTAATAACCAAAATATAATGGTTAATGATAAATGGTTAATTATTAATGAAATGCAAGCTGGTTAATTGTTTCTTCATTAACCATTTACAATTAATCATTAACAATTAGCTTTTCATATTCGTCTGCTGTAAAGCAATCCCAATATTCCAGCTTTTAGATGCCTGTATCACATCCTGAAGATCATCGATCTTTTTACCTGTGATACGAATAATATCGTCCATAATGGCCGCTTGCACCTTTAAGCCGCTATCTTTTATCAATTTTACTATCTTTTTAGCATCTTCCTGTTTGATACCATTTCTTACGGTTACTTCCTTTTTAAACACTTTTCCGCTTTGATGGCCTTCTTTACTAAGATCATAAATTTCGGGCGCCAGGCCTTGTTTCATACTTCTGCTAAGCAATACATCTGTTATCTGATCGATCTTCATTTCGCTATCAGCTTCAAGATTCACTTTGAAGTCTTTCTTATTTAGTTCGATCACTACGTGAGAACCTTTAAAATCGAAACGATTAGTGATCTCTTTACTTACTACATTGATAGCATTATCCAATGTTTGAAGATCTACTTTACTGGCAAAATCAAAAGAAGGCATATTTGTTTAATTAAGAATTGATAATTAAGAATGAAGAATTACGAACAATCCTAGGCAATGGTGCCAGGGATTTGTTTAGCTCTTCTTTTTGCTATTAAAATTAAAATAATACCGGCAATAATCAGACAGAAGGAAATAATTTGTGCCTGACTTGGGTTGATACCTAAGAAATGATATTCATTATTTACCCGCATTTTTTCTATAATAAACCTTTCCAATCCATTTAAAATGAGGTAGATACCAAATAATTCTCCCGGCACTTTTATCTTTTTCCTAATAGACCAAAGCACAAGAAATAATAAGGTACAAATGATCGTCTCATAAAACGAAGTAGGAAAAACCGGCTGTGGTAATACCCTGTTATGGTCATCAGTAGCACCAGGAATTTTAATTCCATCGCTATTCACATTCTGCGGAAAATTGTAGGCCACCATCCAGGTTGGTATAAATGCCGGTGCTTTAAAATAAGCATGTGGTACCTGATCTAAGCTGGCAGTTTTTCTATCAGTAACAAAAACAGGTGATAATGAACCGGAGTCAATCACACTGCCATTTAAAAAGTAGGTACTGTATTTCTGTAAATTCTTCTCGTAATCTCCCGGTGTTGCGACAACTACTTTTGAATTTTGACCGGTAATATAAGCACTGTTATAAATACCCCAATCGCCATCTCCCGAAACCTGGCAGCCTATCCTACCAACTGCATAAGCGATCATTAAAGCCGGACCGGCTGCATCTACAAGATGTATCAATGTGATACCTTTCCTATAAGCATACCAGCATACTGCGATCGCAGCCAATATCAGCCCACCATAAAAAGTTAACCCACTTGCCGAAAATAATCGCTGAATTGGATGTTGAATAAAATCATCCCAATTTTCCAAATCATCAAAAAGCTTAGCGCCAATGATGCCAAATATCAAAGCGATAATTATAATATCGCCTACTCTATCATGTGGCCAGATACGGATAGAACGTTGTTCCGGCTCTTTTAATTTTTGTTTGTTACGCTCCCACCATTTAGAACCTGCCAGCATTCCACCCAATATAATACCCGCTAATAAATTGCCATCTTTGGAAAAGATATAATCCTGCGGATTCATATCTTCCGGTTTATTAAAAAACAAGCCGGCCAATTTATAGGCAAATAAAAACCCCACTAAAAAATTAAAAAACAATTCAGAAAATGAAGCCGGCTCACCGATCGTGATCACTTCTTCTCTTGGAGATAATAACCCTTGTGCTTCTTTGCGTTTTAACTCACTCATCAACACCGCGGCAGCGGCAACAAATGCAAAAGCTACCATCAAACCGAAGGTATTTAAAAAGCTAAGCGATTTCCACTCAACGCCAAACCAGTCTTTAAAAACGTAATATAAATTGGGATACATTCTATTAATTAAAAAGTAAAAAATCGAGGCGCAATATATTCAATTATTTGCTGTTGGAAAGGTAAAATTTTAGCCTGACACGACCTTGACATGATCTATAAAATCGTTAATTCTTGACAAAAATCAAATAATCTAAAGTAAACCCGATCTTAACGCCAATATTGGAAGAACCTTGATGTCTGGTATCGGCTGAATAAATTGTAGCAATGTCCTTTTGCTTATCAAATACGCCAACATTAAAATCAAGGCCTAATCTTTTATAATTGCACTGCTTTATGGCACCAAACAATATACCTTCAGCATAATTAGATTCTTTTTGAGAAATATAATTGCCCGAAAATGCAGGATCTTCTTTTCTCTCAACATAACCATATCTAAAATAACAAGATGAATAAAAAGACAAACCTTTGCTTTCTCTTATTTTTTGCCAACTAAAATAATATCGGTAATAAGCAAACACAGCTTCTTCGTTCGAATACGAATAATTACCTGTATTGTGACTTACGCCTGCAGTATCAGCAACCATATCATGCGAGTCTTCCGAATAAATATAATTAAGATCGATACTGATTGATTGATTTTTCATAAACCCATACTCCATCCCTAAAACATTACTAATAAGTCCGCTATTACCTATAAATACAGGCAAACAAGTTGCTTTTATTGTCCAGGTTTTATAATCACTTTTTAGATTATATGGTGTATTGATAAAACGATTATCTAAGCTATCTTTTGTTCGGCTACTTAGTTGTGCAAACGTAACTGTTGCAATAAAAAAAGAAAAAACTACAATAATTATTCTCATAGAATTAATAACAGTAAATATCAATTCGATTTTTCCAAAGTGGGTTAGTATTTATTAAAAATTAAGCTAGGATGGTATCACTATCTTATCCCCTAAAAACTTCGGTTTTTCACCAAATAAAAAATCAATAAAAACTTTTACTCTTGCCATCTTTTCTCTTAACTGTGTTCGTAAACCTGTCCTGAAGCCCACATCTTCTGCATTAAAACCTATGGCATTTATGCCTTCTTTTGATGCAATATAAATGGCTCTTTCATTATGAAACTGTTGCGAAATGATTGTAACAGAATCTTGTCCGAAAATCTCTTTTAATCTTACAACCGAATCAAAGGTTCTAAAACCTGCATAATCTAAATAAATAACAGTAGAATCGAGTCCCATTCTAATTAGATCTTCACGCATTGATTCAGGTTCGTTATAATCTTTACGACTGTTATCACCACTGATCACCAGGTATTTTATTTTTCTATGTTGTAATAAAACACCTGCAGCTTCAAGCCTATTCCAATAAAAAGGATTATTGCGAGTACCAAAAGCATATTTAGAAGTACCAAGCAAAAGCCCTACTTTATTGCGGGGTATTAACTGAACGTTGGTATACAATTTCCCTTTTGCAGTATTCACAATAATACAGTTACATACATAAGTAACAAGTAAAACAACAAGACCAATAACGGTAAGTGAAATAAGAATTTTTTTCTTTGCAGACATAGCTTATTTTTTCTTTATTATTTTTTTAATTTCTTTATCAAAATCAGAAATTATTTTTTGTGTTTTATTAAATGTATCATATTCTTTAACAGCTTTTTTATCTGCCTGAAGTTTTGATATTTTTCCTTTCCCATCCAGTATTTTATATTCATTAAAAGATAAAAATTTATTTACGCTTTCTGCCAGCTGTTCCATTGTAAAAGTATTTTCCCTTTCAATCAACCCTTCTATATAATCGAAATAACTTGTTACCGTTCTTTCTAATTGCTTTATCTCGTTTTCTTGCAAATAATTTTTAGCTACTATTACATCAGATTTTAAAACCCTCCCCTCAGGTGCATTTTCCAGGTCGTTAAACCCATATTTTCTTTTTTATTATCGGCAGTTTTAAAAACAATTTCAGCTGCTGTTTTTCCTGTAATGGTAAAGTGAAATTTATTCTGCACCATTGCATAAAAGCTTTTAGTTATCTCTGCATTTTTATCATAATCAATACTACATTCAGCAAAAATATCAGTTACTTGTTGGTATATTCTTCTTTCGCTGGCGCGTATTGAACGAACTCTTTGTACTAATTCTTTAAAATAATCTTTTCCGAAAAATGTTTGTCCTTGTTTTAATCTTGTATCATCTAAAACAAAACCTTTTATAATATATTCCTTTAAAGTATTGGTTGCCCAAATGCGAAACTGTGTGGCTTTGGAAGAATTAACACGGTATCCTACTGAGATTATCGTATCTAGATTATAATATTCTAAATCTCTTGCAACTGATCTTTCGCCTTCTTGCTGAACTGTTCGGAAATTCCGAACAGTTGAATTTTTATCTAATTCATTGGTTTCAAATATATTAGTTAAATGTTCACTTATGGTAGATTTAACAACGCCAAACAATTCAGCCATTGCTTTTTGCGTAAGCCATACAGTGTCTTCTTCCAAATAAACATCAACCCTAACCTCTCCCGTTGGTGCAGTATATAATATAAAATTATTCTTTTCGTTTTCCATATTTGGACTTAAAAAAATATTAATTGCCTTGTTGTATAAACTAAACTATATTCTAGTATTTTATATACTACATAGTTTAAGTGTTTGTATTTATATAGTTAATTTATTAAGGCTGTAAAATAATCAAAACAATGGGTTAATCTTCACCTGTGAGTATGTTAATGACACAAAAAAATCCCGCAGGATCCATTCCTACGGGATTGCATTTTACTAACCCATCAATCTATCATGAACAAATGCCGCTGACGGCAAATTCTTAATTACAATGTTGTTCAAAAGCATCGATCAGGTTTTCTGCGATCATTTGAGCGCTTCTTCCTTCGATCATATGTCTTTCAATAAAATGAACCAACTGGCCATTTTTAAATAACGCAATAGCTGGTGATGATGGAGGGTAAGGTAACAAATGTTCTCTGATCTGTTTTACCGCTTCAACATCAAAACCTGCAAAGCTGGTAGATAAATGATCAGGTTTTTTAGCACTGTTATGTACCGCCATTAAAACACCTGGTCTTGCTGTACCTGCGCTACATCCACATACTGAATTGATTACTACTAAAGCCGTTCCTTTGTCTTCTATCACTTTATTAACGTCTGCAGCAGTCAACATTTCGTTGAAACCGTTTTCAGTTAACTCTTCTTTCATTGGTATTACTATCTCTTGTGGATACATATTGTTTAAATTTTTACTTTTTTTACTTTCTGATACAAAAATACAACCTTCAAAGCACATATAGATCGATAGTTATCAATGTATTAAAAAATAGACTTTTTGATGACAAATCAGACTTTATGTCTTACAAAGAAGAATATAAAAGACATTATGTCGTACATATTTAACGAATTAAGACAATTTACCTTCTTTTTTAGCTTGGAATGCCATTTGAAGATAGTAAGTAAGAATAAACAATTAAAAACTTAAAAATATAATAGCTATGACACTAGTAAAAGTAAACAACCAACGCGGCAGATCATTTGATGGTTTTGTAAATGAAATTTTCAATGATTTTCCTGCAACATTTGGTAAAGCAATTCGTGAAGATGTATTGGGATTTCCACCGGTAAACATTATTGAAAAAACAGACGCTTATCAGTTGAATGTTGCTGCACCGGGTTTTAATAAAGGCGATTTTAACTTAAAGTTAGAAGGCAAATTATTAACTATCAGTGCAGAAAAAACTGAGGAAACAAAGGATGAAACTGCTAAATCTATCAGGAAAGAATTTAGTCACAGAAACTTTAAACGCAGTTTTAATGTGGATGAAAAAATTGACAGCGCGAATATTAGCGCTAAATACGAAAATGGCATTCTTTTAGTGATACTTCCTAAGAAAGAAGCAATAAAAGAAACTAGTCAGGAAATTAATATTCAATAAAGCTTGGTTTCATAACTATGCGTAAAGTTCAGTTGGTTAGATTAAAGCCTCCCTATTCCTAGGGAGGCTTTTTATTTTGTGAAGTTGTCGAGACCGGAGTAAAAGAGGTGGCTTATGCAGTTACTGGTGATAATGCGAAGAGGAAAATATCACAACAATTGCTGTAATATTTTCCTCTTTGTATTTAATTATTAATTGTTAATTACTAATTATTAATTCTTCATTCCTAATTCTTAATTAACTACATGTATCCCAATATCTTCAGCATACTCTGCGCTGTCTGTTCTTTAGCGTACACCCAATCTACCAGTTTGCCATTTTTATCTTTTTCAACGATAATATGCTTTGGCGACGGAATCAAACAATGTTTAATCCCTCCATATCCACTGATCTGATCCTGATAGGCTCCTGTGTGAAAGAAACCTACGTATAAAGGTTCTGCGCCTTTTTCGGTTGATAATTTTGGTAAGAATACTTCGTTGATATGCTCTTCAGAATCATAGTAATCATGACTATCACAGGTTATACCACCTAGTGTTACCCGCTGATAATCATCCTTCCATTTATTGATGGGAAGCATTAAAAATTTTTCTCCAATTCCCCAGGTATCAGGTAAAGTGGTGATAAAAGATGAATCGATCATGTACCAGATCTCACGATCATTCTGCATCTTCTCGCCTATTACGCTGTAGATATGTGCCATACTTTCTCCAACAGTATAACTTCCAAATTCAGTAAATATATCCGGCATCTGCACATTATTTCTTTTGCAGGCAACCTTAATATTACGAACGATCTCATTGATCATGAATTGATAATCGTATTCAAACCCTAATGAGTGTTTGATAGGAAAACCGCCGCCGATATTGATTGAATCTAATTCCGGACAGATCTTTTTTAACTGGCAATACAAGTTGATCACTTTGTTCAATTCACTCCAGTAATACACATCATCTTTAATTCCTTTATTTAAAAAGATGTGTAGCATTTTTAACTGAAATTTATCTTCATATCCTTCGATCTCATCTACATAAAATTCCAATACATCTTTAGCACGCATACCTAAACGTGAGGTGTAAAAAGGGAAATTCGGTTCTTCTTCCGCTGCTACCCTGATACCTAATTTGAAAGGAACTTTTACACTCTTTTTATAGGCCTTTAATTCATCTTTATTATCCAATACAGGAATTACATTTTTGAAGCCGGTATTCAATAAACGTGCAATACGCTGTGTGTAAGGCTTCTGTTTGTACCCGTTACAAATAACGAATATATCCTTGTTAATCTTTCTTTTTTCGTACAGTTTATTGATGATATCAATATCATACGCATAAGAAGTCTCTAAATTAATATTGTGCTTTAATGCTTCTTCAACTATAAAAGAAAAGTGAGAACTTTTTGTGCAATAGCAATAATTGTATTTACCATCATAACGGTGCTTCTTAAACGCAGCTTCAAACATCGTCTTAGCCTTATTGATCTGCATCCCTATCTTAGGTAAATATGTAAGCTTTAATGGAGTACCGTATTTGTCAATCAACGCTTTTACATCAAGGTCATTGTACTGCAGGTAATTGTCCTTTACTTTAAAATCTACCTGAGGAAAGTTAAAGGTCTGTTGGACAAGGTCATTATAGCTTGTATTCATTTATTATAATGGGTTTTATAATTTTGATGCAAATGTAATTGAATGCAACTTCTAACAAATAAAAACGGGTGCAATTTTTTGCACCCGTATATATAATTTAACATCAGAAACTGACGCCTACTTTACTGAGTTAACCAGGATCTTGAAACTTTCCGGTTCGTTCATCGCCAGGTCAGCCAAAACTTTACGATTCATGTCGATGTTTTTTGCTGCTAATTTGTGGATGAATTCGCTATAAGTAATACCTTCTGCTCTTACAGCCGCGTTAATACGTGCGATCCATAAAGTACGGTATTCTCTTTTCTTTAATTTACGGCCAACGTAGCTATACGTCAAACCTTTTTCCATTACGTTTTTGGCAACGGTGTATACATTTTTACGTTTACCGTAATATCCTTTTGCTGCTTTTAAAATCCTTTTGCGGCGTGCTCTTGATGCTACTGCATTTACTGAACGTGGCATATCTAATTAGTTTAAATTTTTAAAATTGAGTTACTTTTTGTAGTCCGGCTTATTTAAGACGTAACATACGTTTTACAAAATCCATGTTTGTTGCGTGAACCTGACCATCTTTACCCAAATGACGTTTACGTGTCTTTGATTTTTTTGTTAAGATGTGACGTTTGAAAGGTTTTTGAAACATGATTTTACCGGTACCGGTAACTTTGAAGCGTTTCTTAGCGCTTGAGTTCGTTTTTTGCTTTGGCATTACATAACTTATTGAGTTACTCCCTACTGGCGGATTTCACAGGAAATCTCTTTTTGAGCCTTGTGGGAAATGTTCAAAAAAGAAAGGTTCTTTTTCGGGCGGCAAAGGTAAGGTATTTATACAATATTTAGTAAAAAATACTGAATATTTTAGTTTTTTGAGGCAGAAAGCCTTTTTACTTCGAGTTTATACACTAATAATCCTATTACTTCTTTTATGTAAAATGTCCAGGTATCTAATACATGTACACTGGGTAATATATCTATAAAAAAAGTTTTCTTGTTTTTATCTATAATATCATCGCAAGGATAAGGAATTACATTCATTCCTTCTGCTTCAAAAACCCAGCTAGCTCTTCTCATATGAAAGGCAGAAGTAACTAATACGAACGGTGGCAATAGCTTAGCAGAATCGATTATTTTTTTTGAAAATTCTGCATTTTCTAATGTACTTCTTGAATTTCGTTCGACCAGTATAGCAGAAGCAGGAATTCCTGTTTTTATCAATTGGTCTCTGGCCCAGTCTGCCTCATTAAAACTATCCTTGAGCAAATTGCCGCTTCCTCCTGTTAATAGTATGTGTTGCACTTTACCCTGACGGTACAATTGAAGGGCTGCAGTAAATCTTTGCGCAGACATTGTAAAATAACCGTTTCCCTTATCGTCTATTCCTGTATATCCTCCCAGTAAAACAGCACAGCTATATTCCTTTTCAGGCTCAATTTGGACAGGAGGAATATCCCATTTATTAACAAAGAAATTTAATACCCATACATTAGTAAAAAGAAAATAAATAATTGTTGCTGCGAATAATAGTTTTGCCTTTCTTTTTTCTGATTTGGTAAAGAAGTACCACACCATAATAATAGTAACCCATGAAAAAGGTATTAACAGAAAAGTAAAAAGTTTCGAAAGCACAAAAAACATCGATCTTCAATTTGAATAAAAATACCGAACGAAACTGATGAATAAACTGTTTTTTTATGAGCGGTAGATTATTTCTATGCAAGAAATAATCTACACTAAACGAGCAACTTTTGTTCAATCAAACTGAATGGAGTAATATTACTACTTCCGGAATATAAAAATAATTACACTGAATATTTTACAAAACTTACCTGACAAAGGATTTGCTAAAAGGTCCTTCTTACTGATATCAAGCAAATTGATTCGGGTAGGCGCTCAGTTTTTTATACTTTTTTTTTATGCCAGAAAACTATCATACGTTGATTATGGATTGTACCAATCTATTTGGCTCTATATAAATATTTTAAGTGTTTTTGGTTTATTTGGCTTGTCCTCTATTATACTTTCAGTACCTACAAACAATATCATTAACTGGATAAGATCGCATAAGAAGAATTTCCTTGTGTCTGCATTTATTCTAAATACATTGCCGTTAATCTATCTCTATTACAAAACACCTGAATACAATATTGTCACATGGATACTGTTGATCGCAATTACTATCTTCCTGAATATTTCAATAATTATAGAAACAGTTGCAATAAAAAAAGAGAAAGAAAAATTGGTACTTATCGCTAATATTTTATTTAGCATTGGTTATTTCCTTTGTCATATTTTGGTTCTTTTTTCTGGGTATTCTTTACCGCTTCTTTTAGCAGCTATTGTTTTATTGTTTGTATTAAAGAGTAGTATAATTATATTGTTTGGTAAGAATTTATTTACCAATGAAAAGGATACTGTAATTCCGTCTCTTGGTAAACAATGGTTTTACCTCGGCTTATTTGATGCAATATCTATTATTGCCAAATCGATAGATAAATGGGTTATTTTAACTTTATTTTCTTATGCCGCTTTTGCGATTTATTATAACGGATCTTATGAAATTCCCGTATTTGGATTAATGCTCACAGCTGTTGATAGTATCTTAATAGTAGAATTAACAAAGGACAATAATGCGATGGCGATGGCTTCGAAAGGAGCTTCGCTTTATAATAACTCTTCACTCCTTCTCGCTTCAGTTGTGTTTCCTGCATTTTGCTTTTTATTTTTCTATCATGAAGAATTTTTCACTTTTGTATTTAGTAACAAATATGCTGCATCAATTCCTGTTTTTCTTATTTCGATTTTTGTTTTACCTGTCCGCGTCAATAATTTCACAAGCGTTTTACAGGCAAGTCATAGAAATGACCTTATCACAAAAGGAGCCTTAATTGATATGATAGCTGCCATTTTTTTTATGTTATTATTCTATCCTTTATTGCAAATACGGGGGCTGGCATTAGCTTTCGTACTATCTACGTATATTCAATGCGGATATTATTTGCTGAAAACAGCTCAACTGCTCAATAAAAAAATAGCGGATCTTTTTCCGGCTAAACAATTGCTTTATTATATGCTTTTTTCGGCAGCACTTATTGGTGCGGTTAAGTATAGCACGTTGAGTTTTAGTTATGTAGCATCTTTAATTACAGGTATTGCCATATGTTTAATTGGAATGGCAATTTTACTATTGAATTACTTCAGGTCAGACAAGCAAGCGTAACCAACAATAAATTCAGCTTGAAAAATAATTTATCTGCAATATCTTTAAGGCAGAAACACTACCATGGCACTTTTAAGAAGAATAAACGCAAAGGCTAAAGCAGAGATCAATACGGGGTTTGGAACGAATACCTCTGCCTATGGCGGCAGACTGATCAATAAAAACGGCCGACCTAACATTGAAAAAAAAGGTGTGGGCTTACTTGAAAAAGTTAGCTGGTATCATACCATGCTGGAACTTCCGCGTTGGAAATTCCTTTCTATCTTATTGTTGTTTTTCGCTTTTATCAACTTGCTTTTTGCGGGCATTTATTATGCAGTTGGGATAGAACATCTTACCGGATTAAATTCAACTACCCCATTCAATAAATTTATTGATGCTTATTTTTTTAGTGCGCAAACTTTTACTACTGTAGGTTACGGCCGTATCAACCCAATAGGCTTTACAACCAGTGCTATCGCTGCATTAGAAGCATTGGTTGGGCTATTAAGTTTCGCATTAGCCACGGGCTTGTTTTACGGGCGCTTTTCAAAACCCGAAGCCTTCTTAAGATATAGCGGTAATGCGATCATTGCTCCTTTTAAAGATGGCGCCGCTTTTATGTTCAGAGTGTCTCCTTATAAAAATACCAGCCTTACCGATGCAGTTGCTAAAGTAACTATCGGCTTGTTTTTTACAGATGAAGAAGGTAATAACAAAAGTGAATTTTTTAGTGCGGGGCTTGAATACAGCGTTGTTAACGCACTTACATTAAGTTGGACGATCGTACATCCAATAACAGAAGAAAGTCCTTTTTATACCTTTTCAGAAGAAGATTTCGCCAAAGCAAAAGGAGAAATAATTGTGTTTGTCAAAGCTTTTGACGATATGTTTAGCAATGAAGTAGTGAGTCGTAGCTCTTATGTTTTTGATGAAATAATTGTAGGTGCTAAATTTGATCCGATGTATTACAGAGGTACGGAAAAAGACAAAACAATACTCGATCTTGACAAATTAAATAGTTATACAAAAGTAGATCTGAGCGGTATCTTACCCGTTAGTAAAAATGCTATCACAGCTTAACTAAAGTCCCGGCTGAGTATATACGGATCTTGTACGATTAATTTTAAGGTCGCTTAAAATACTCGCCTTCGGACTAATACTTATACTAAAGAACTTATTAACGGCTGAATTAGAAACGCTGATTGCCATTTGCCAGCAATGCATATCTCTGGCAAACGTAAGAGATATCAACCCTACCTGTTTATTAACAATATCATAGCTGCCTGTTATTCCCGTTTGCCATTTTGGAGTAAGCGCAACTGTTGCATTACCACTTATGTATTGCGTAACCGTGTACTGCGTTATATAACTAAAATAAGTATTTATCAATCCTGTTGAAGTGCCTTTAGTTACACCAAAGGAATATTGCAGATTGATTGTCCAGGGAACACTAAAGTCCGTGTATGCTGCAGGATTATTACTTACATAAGCCGCCTCTTGCTGGTAATCATTTAGTGGCAACCCTGTGGAAGGATCTATATTGGTAAATGGCTGCACCAAAGAGTGGCTCGGTATTTTTTTCTTTTGATCTCCCCCTTTAAATTGAGTAGATAAAGCCAGGTTGGCACTTGTTAATCGCCCGATAGTAAAGGTTTTATCTTTCCATACAAGATTTTTAGTCCGCTGCCCTATTGAATCTTGTCCGTATGGGTCGAATGTAGCACTGGCTGTAATATTTATTTTACTAAATAGATTTGTACTAGCGTTAATTGAAATAGGTGCTAATTGAAATGAATCAGCCAGAAAGTTATAACTGGTATTAATGTTAAAAACATCGATCAGGGTTATTTTTTTGAATCCTCCATTAGCTGTATCAGTTTTGGAACGCACTTTAGCCTGAATATTATTTCCGATACCAAAGTTTATCCCGCCAAACTTCTGCTCACTAAAAGCTCCGTATATATTGCCTTCATAATATGATCTCCTGGTAACATTACCAAGTGTATCATAGGAATTATAATAACTTCCTTTGTTCATATTAGGTGTATAGCTAACCGATAAAGTAGGTGTAACTAAATGCCTGATCGCTTGTACAGATGATTTTTTACCAAACGTATACATCCCGAATAATTTGGTTGTAAGTGCGATAGAAAACGACATACTTTGAGCTGTATAAAATCCTTTTTGCACCATTGTATCTAACCCTGTTGTTGATTGGGTACTTTGAGCGATAGTAGTTTTTTGAGAATAAAAATGATCGGTAAAACTAACACTCGGCGCTATGTTTAAAGCCCCAAGCTGAGGTAATGATAAAGTTATAGGTACAGATTGGGTTGATCCCCATAAAAAGTTTTTGCTAATCTGCGACCATGCTTTAGTAGTCGTATCGTCATAATAAAAACTGGTGCTCTGCACTGCTGAAGTTAAGCCTATTCCTAAATTCTCATACCATTTTAAAGCACCTGCGGCTTCTTTCTTTCTAAAAGGATATAAGGTATTCAAATTAAATGTTACAGATGGTACACCTAAGTTAGTAAGTTTTGTATTAGAGTTTTGCGAAGCATTTCCATTAACTGTGTAGCTGAAATTTGTAAATGTTCTGGCAAAATTAATACTGGAATTGGTAGAGTTATTAAACGGCGTTACGGGATTGCTGGTAACATTTCTATTAAAAGTAGAACTTCCGTAATGCACAGATGCACCAAAAGTCTGGCCCGGAATTGCCTTCGAATCACTTTGATGAAGCCAGTTGATCTGGTAAGTTTTTGATACCTGGTAATCGGGGTCTCCGGGAGAATTGTATTTATTGTATTGGTAAGAGAGATCGAAGCTTCCTGTATAATGATATCGCTTATAATACCTGGGATTTATATCTACTGCATAACTGCCGTATGAATATATATTGCCTTTCAATATTACATCCCAAAATTGATTGATTACTTTATAATACCCTAATCCTATCAAGGCTAACCCCAATGTTTGATCTTCGGTAAAAGTGGGTGGTAATATACCAGAATGGCGACCCTGCGTTAAAGGAAAAATACCGAATGGTAAATAAATAGGGATCGGTACACCTTCAAATTCAGGATGTATCGGGCCCGTGATAGCCAACTTCTGGTTAATGAATTTTATTTTATTGCTTACAAATGCAAAATGCGGTGTATCCAAATCACAAGTTGTAAATCTTGCTTTATAAGCAAAAAAGACATCCTGATCTATTTTCTTTATTTTTTCTCCGTAAACAAACATTTCGCCCTGCTGTGTATAAGTACCTTTTGTAATACCCTTACCGTTTTTCATATTAAACTTTATGGTATCACTAATAGTATTGAAACTTTTATCGTTAAAAGTAGGAAAAGCGATCACTTTACCTGTACTATCTTTCCTGTAATAAGCAGACACTATACCGGTAGACTGATTCATTTCAATACCCGGCGCCGTTAATATATTATCCTTGTAAGTTGTTTTAGATTGCTTGCCGTATAAAATAATCTTTTTAGTGGGAACATCCAGTACCATTGAATCATCTGCATGATAGGTAACCGGCGCGTCTAAAGCACCTTTAGAGGTTTTATACCCGATAGTATCTTTTTTAACCTGAAATTTAGTGGTATCCATCGTAGTATCAGATAAACGAGGAATTTTCCCTGTATCATTAATACTAAAAGATTTAACACTATCCTGCGGAAAAGTTTCTGTCGTGTTTTTGGGGATCGTATCAAGCTTGGTAAGCCCTGGGGTGGCAGTATATGAATGCGTACGTCCTTTGCCAACCTGTGCCGTTGCCATCAATAGCAACATCACTAATGGTGCTAATATATATTTTGCCTTACCTTTGCGAACGTTATTCATTACAGTTGGCGGCAAAAATAATCATATTAGCCACAACATGGTGTGAATTAAAGCATAATTACTAATTGCCTTTAAACCAGTTTCGAAATGTTGAAAAATAAGATGTTTGTCCCGGCTTTGTTTATAGCGGGTTTGCTCTCTTTACAAACGGTTGCATTCGCTCAAAAAAAAATCAAAACAATTATTGTTGATGCCGGCCATGGTGGAAAAGACGGAGGTGCTCATGGTGCTTACGAAGGCGGCCTTGGTTCATGGGAAAAAAACATCACCTTGGCAATAAGCAATAAGCTCGTTGCAGAGTTGCAAAAAGATCTGCCGGATGTAAAAACGATTCCTACACGTACTACAGATATTTATCAATCTCCACCGGAAAAAGCGAATATTGCCAACCAGTATAAAGGTGATTTGTTTATATGTATACATGCTGATGCTGTGCAATTACAAACAGGCAGAAGACAAATAGGCACCAAATCTGTTGTAAAACAAGATGTGGTGTATGTTGGTAAAGGAAAAAAAAGAAAGAAGAAATACGGTAAAAAGTACAATGAGGTAGTTCCTGTATATGACTATTATAAAATACCAAGTACAAGAACAGGTACAAGTATATGGCTGTTCGCCGCTCATAAAACAGGTGAAAAGACCAAGATTATAGAAGAAGGTGGCCAGATGGTTGAGGAGGATGACGAACAGATAGACAGCACTGCGGATAGCACCTTCCACGTTGATGTAATTGATCCACGTGAAAAAAGAATGATGGCGCAGGTTTATGCTAAACGTTACCAGGAAAAAAGTATAGAATTAGCCGATCTTGTTAATGATGAGATAGCTGCTACTAACCGCCCGGCTTTAGGCGTTTTCCAACGCCAAAAAGGTATTTGGGTATTGCAGGCTACTAATATGCCGGCTGTTTTAATAGAAACGGGTTTTATTACTAACTACAACGATGAACGCTATTTAAACAGCGATGCCGGCCAGCAGGAAATTGCCGCATGTATTGCCAGGGCTGTTATAAAGTATAAAGAGCAGGTAGAGAATTCGAAATCTGGCCCGGCTCCGGCTGCTGCAAACGTACCCGATTCTTCTACTTTATCTTCTACTCCGGATACAACCAAAACGCAATAGAAGTTTATCTTTCAAGAGTTTTTACCAAATATCAAAATTAGCCCGACAGATTTGTTATTTTTGACGAATAAACAACAGGACTTAATAAAATGACTATATCAAACGAAACTAAGATCGGGGTTCTTGCCGCAATAGCAATTGTTTTTTTAATACTTGGATTTAACTTTTTGAAAGGCACAAGCTTAGGTTCAAAACATGTGAAATACTATGCGGTATTTCATGATATCAGCGGTTTAGCAAATGGCAACCCTGTTTCTATCAATGGTAAACAAATCGGTACTGTTTCAAGCACCGATGGTGGCAGAGATATGAGAAATATCGTTGTAACTATAAGCACTAATATTCCTGTTGATATACCTAATAATTCTATTGCTATTATTGATCCTTCATTATTAGGTACTACTGTTTTAGAGATACAATTAGGAGATGCGGCTCAATTTTATAAAGACGGAGATACTATTTCAACACAAGCAAAAGCAGGATTATTAAATTCAGCTTTTGAAAAACTTGACCCGGTTTTATATCAGGTAAAAAATGCCGTTGCTTCATTAGACTCTTTATTAGGCACTGTTAATAGCGTGTTTGATGATAAAACAAAAAATAACATTAAAGGCACGATGGATAACTTGCAAAAGTCATCTGCCAATTTAGATATCCTGTTAAATACGCAAACCGGCGCATTGGCTAAAACGTTGAATAATGTTAGTGAATTTACCGGCGGACTAAAAGATAATAATGAAAAGATCAGCCATGTAATGACGAACCTGCAAACGACCACTGATAATCTTTCCAGGCTTGATCTTGAAAAAACATTGGATTCATTAAATGTTACGATCAATACATTGAAACATGTTGTAACAAAAGTTAATAGTGACACAACCGGCACCTTAGGCAGATTGATCAATAACCCAAGTTTGTATAATAACCTTACCGCAACATCTAATAAATTAAATTTATTATTAGATGATGTACGATTACATCCAAAACGCTACGTAAGTATTTCAGTATTTGGCAAAAAAAGTAAAGATCAGCCATTGATGGTTCCATTGGCTGATACTGTTAATGCGCCTTATACCAATACCAAACAATAATTATTGTTAATAGTTCACCGTCCGTTTATCCGGATAATTAATTGACAATTTGAAAGCAAGTTTTTTTTACCGGATATTTTTTCTACTGCTATTGCTTATCAGTTGCAATTTGTTTGTTGCGGCACAAAAATTAACATCTACTCCTCCACCTGCAAATGATTCTGTGAGGATCATTCAGATCGTGCAGGGTAATAGTTTACGCTCTAAAACGATCGATTCTGTTACTACGATCGAAACCATTGCAGGCAATGTGATCTTAAAAGAAGGTAACACTACTTTCTCTTGTGATAGCGCTATTATCAATCGTTTCACCAATTCAATGGAAGCTTTTGGAAATGTGCATATCAATCAGGGTGACAGCATCAATTCGTTTTCTCAACACATGTTATACACGGCCAATGACCGTATTGCACATCTTGATAAAGACGTAAAGATCATTAATAAAAAAGGCTCGTTGCAAACACAAAATCTGGATTATGATCTAAAAACAAATATTGGGAATTACTATAATGGCGGTAAAGTGCTAAATGGTAAAACAACATTAACCAGTACCGAAGGAACTTATTATGGTGATACAAAAGATGTCTATTTTAAAAAGAATGTACACCTTGTCGATCCGAAATATAATATTATCACTGATAGTTTATTATACAATACCGATGCGGATCTGGTAACATTTATTACCGGTACTTATATTAAAAGTCCCAATAGCGGTAATGTATATACAACGCAGGGAACCTACGATCTTAAAAAAGGAAAAGCTTTTTTTGGTAACCATTCTGTTATTCAGGATACTTCAGGCGTTACTTCAACGGCTGAGAATATGGCTTTTGATGAGCAGACAGGTATTGCTCAATTAGAAGGAAACGCCGTGGTTAGAGATACTGTAAATCATTTTACAATGGTTGCTAATCAGATATTTTATAATAAAAAGAGTAATACAATTTTAGCCACAAGAAAACCGGTGTTGATCTTTGTTAATCAAAAAGGAAAGGACAGTACTTTTGTTTCAGCCGATACATTGTATTCGGGAATCGTAAAGCCAACACCAATGCCTGGTGAAAAGAACTCACCTAAAAACGATTCATTAAGACAAAAAAGAAAGCTGGATTTTTTTAGCGATACGACACTTTCTTACATCAGCAATAAAAACAATATTGTTGCTGATGATAATGATAGCTGTTGTTTAAAAGCAGATAGCTTGCTTAATCAAAAAGACACTGCTGCCGGTAAAGAAATACTACCTACACAAATATTTGTAGTTCCTATAAAGGATAATTCTGCAAAAAAAGATACTGTAATTAAAAATGAGGTCAGTGTTGATACATTGAAAGAAACGAAAATCATCAAACCTGTAAATGATGGATCTAATATCAGGTTCTTCCAGGCTTTCCATCACGTACGTATTTTTAATGATTCTGTACAATGTGTTTCTGATAGTTTATATTATTCTGCAGAAGATTCTATTTTCAGGTTATTTGATCATCCGGTAATATTCAGTCACGGCACGCAAATAACGGGCGATACGATCTTCCTCTACACGAAAAACCGTACGATATCGAGGATGTATGTTTTTTACAATGGCATGATCATTAACAAAACTAAAGAAGGTTTCTATAACCAGATCAGTGGCAGAACTATCAATGGCTATTTTAAAGATGGCGCATTTAATTTCATGCATGTTCACGGCTCTCCTGCTCAAAGTATTTTTTATCCTAGAAATGAAAGTGATAGTTCTTATTCAGGAATGAATCGTTGCAAGGGCGATGTTATAGATATTTTCTTTCTCGATAATCAATTGAATAAAGTAAAATTCATCAATGATGTTGATGGTACTTTATTCCCAATGAATAAGATCCCTGACGATCAGCAATTTCTTAAAGGTTTCAAATGGCTCGATGCCCGCAGGCCTAAGAGCAAGTATGAATTGTACGAATAATATTATGTACGATGTTGGATGTACGAAGTACGATGCAACTGCTTTTAGCTATTTTTTTGTACTTTTAGTTAAATACTAACCTGCATTGAAAATCCTCTCCAATAAAATATCACAAGCCTTTTACGATTTTATTAATGATAGCCGTTCTGTAGGCATACTTTTATTATTGTGTACATTGATCTCATTGGTGCTTTCTAATATTCATTTAGCTGAGCAATATCTTTCTCTTATAAATCTGGAAATACCACACGCGCCTTTTGGCTTTATTCATTTACCGCATAGCCTCATACACTGGATCAATGATGGATTGATGGCTATCTTTTTCTTTTTAGCAGGTATGGAAATAAAGAGAGAAATAACAAGTGGCGAGCTATCCTCCTTCTCAACAGCAATATTGCCTATAGTTGCAGCCATCGGAGGAATGGTAATCCCCGCAGCTATTTATTTTTTCATCAATAAAAACTCTTTGTTTGCACATGGCTGGGGAATTCCAATGGCAACGGATATCGCTTTTTCTTTAGGCATTGCATCTTTATTAGGCAAAAGGGTTCCGGTAGGTTTAAAAATATTTTTAACCGCCTTAGCTATCATTGATGACCTTGGCGCCATTGTAGCGATTGCAGTATTTTACACAAGCACTATACATTGGATCTATCTTATTTTTGCTGCATTTGTCATCGCAGGTTTATACTTATTAATGCGTTACAAAATATTTGGCTTTTGGAACTTTCTTCTTGGAATTTCACTCTGGTATTGCTTTTTTAATTCAGGTATTCATGCAACGGTTGCAGGAGTTATTTTTGCATTTTGTATTCCGATGGATAAACTAAATACTATTGAGCATGCCATTCATAAGCCGGTTAACTTTTTAATTATCCCGTTGTTTGCCTTAGCCAACACAGCTATTTTATTGCCTACTGATTTTTCAGTTGCATTGTACTCTCCTATTACCTGGGGAATTATTGCAGGTTTAGTCCTAGGAAAACCATTAGGTATCGCCTTATCGGTTTATATCAGCGTTAAATTAAAGTTCGGAAGCCTTCCTTCCAATACAAACTGGTTACACATTATTGGGGCGGGAATATTAGCCGGTATCGGCTTCACTATGTCAATCTTTATTGCCACACTTGCCTTTAAATCTGAAGAAGCAAAAGACATAGCTAAGATCGCTGTTTTAGCGGGTTCATTTTTAGCTATTATTTTGGGAATGGGTTGGTTTAGATTTTTGTGTAAACCTGGCGCAGCCGAACTCAGTACTGGCGCATTCTATGATAAAATCCAAATAAAGAATTCGTAATTAGCGGCAAACTTTTGTGTATTAACAAAAGGTGTTTGTCTAGCTGGAACGAAAGAAAAATAAAATTACAAATGTTCATTGTTATTTGGTCAAGCCAAAAAATGCCAAACCTAATGTTGGCTATTGCTCAACTTATTTGATCCAGCATATCTGGTGATTTGTAACGAAGGTGTCTAGTAAGTACACCAATATTCATTTCTTCAAATGTTACCAGTTCTGGAATCCTTTTTACTTTATTAAGACTTTCTCTAATTGTTTGAATAGTGGTTTTATCAAGACCGTCTAAATAACTATTTGAAATTTGCCATTCAGCTAGGTCGCAAAATAATTTTGCTCCATAATAAATGATAAAATCATTATAATAGTGTTTAAAATTACTCGTAGAATAGGTCATGTTAGGTATATTACCCCAACTCATTCGAAATAAGTTATTTGGATGAAAATGAACAAATGTTGATGTGGCATGATATAAATAGTTATAAACTTCAAGTAGGCCGGTTTCCTTTGCCATGTAATAAACACTTGGGAAAGTTGTTTTCAATTTCAAATTGGGGAATTTTTTATTGAAGAATATTCGTATTTCTGACTCCAGAGCTTTGAGCTTTTCAGGAAATGATTCTTCATAGAAAAGTATTTGATTTGGTTTATTTATTTTGTAATACTCCCATTGAGAAATACTTGATTTAAGTAAACCATGCTGTTGCCAGATTGTAATTATAAAATTCCTTTCATCAGAATCTGTTGCTTTATCAAAAATGAATTTTTCAGTTATATATTCCTCACAAATCCCTCGAAGTGTGGGAAGCATAAAGTAGATATTGTCATTTCTCGAATTGATAACGGTCAAACAAAATTCGTAAGACTTAATGGTGGTTGCTTTTAGCGTTAATGCGAACATCCTGTGCCAATCTTCATTTGTCAAAGTATCCTTTGCAAATTCAGAGAAATAACTTTTTAGTGCTTCGAAACTGGGTTCAAGTGCTAGATTGAGTTTGTATTTATCACTCTCCATAAAGATAAAGGTGTTGAAGTTTCTTTGAGTTACAGCCAACGTTCGGGCTCGCTGCAGTGCTGGAATTTATAATGTCCAGCCCAGAACTAAAACCCGAAGAATTACCGATGATGAAGATAAGAACAAAAGCTAAATAGAAATTCGTCTGCTGGAATAAAAGATGATAGTAAATAAACAAAAGATGAGAATTTATTCATCAGCCAGCATAGCAGCAAACCTAATGTTGCCTGCTGGGCATATGACAATGCTGTCTATTAACTAAGTTGGTTCTATCTGTCATTTATGATTGATAGATATTCTTACGCCGCTGGCGGTATTCACTAAATTATTCGCAAGCCATCATCAACAATTCGTGAGCGCCGCCGTCTGGTCTCTGACCTACGGCAAACAATTTAATTCATTAATCTGATCAACAAGAATTTAGTCTCTTCATTGGCGCAAGTCATCCTTTGTAAGACTTGCGCCAATGAAGAGATGGTTTAATAAAAAAATGGTCTGCATTACTGCAAACCATTTTTATTAAAAAGATAAATAAAAGTTTTATGCTGCAACTGCAATTCTCTGTAAAACAACTTTACAAGGAATTTTCGAAGTAACTACAACTGTATGATTTTTATATAGAGGAATGCTTAACACATTACCGGGTACTAATTGATGCACTTCATCTTCAATAGTAATTGTACAAGTTCCTTCTACAATAAGAAATTTTTCATATTCATTATCATGTACTTCCTGCGGACTCATAGTTTTTATCCAGACAATAGCCGTTTTTGCTTCAGGAGTATAGCCTATTATTTTTGCATGAACTTCATTAAAATAATGAGGTAATACCATGTCAGCACGATCAAGCCATTCTGCATAATCAGCAACAGTAGAGCCAGGATACAATATGGGCGGAGCTGCAGGCTGTTCTCCCGCTTTTAAACGATCCATAAAATCAATAGTGGCTAACAAAAACGGTTTGATAATTGGATCAGGCTCTGCTGCATGTGCTATTGCATATCCTTCAATAGAATCAATGATCGAATTTATCTCATTACGAATTTCAGGATGTTCAACTGCCAGCTGTTCAATCTTAATAGTTTCAGCAGTATCTGTATCACCCAATACATACATCTCTAATATGCCGCTATTTATATAGTCGTCAATGTTATTCATAGTTCTTGCTAATAGCTTATTTTTTTATCAGCTATTATACTTACGAGATTATTTAGATATCGGTTGCCTCTCCGTATGCTACTGCTGTTGCTTCTTTTAAAGCTTCACTCATAGTCGGGTGAGGATGTATAGCATTTAGTATTTCATGTGCTGTTGTTTCCAATTTACGTGCTACTACCGCTTCTGCAATAAGATCTGTAACATTTAAACCAATCATATGGCATCCTAAAAATTCGCCATATTTAGCATCGTAAATAACTTTAACGAAACCTTCAGTAGCGCCAGAAGCTGTTGCTTTACCGCTTGCGATGAAAGGGAACTTGCCAACTTTAATTTCGTAACCTGCATCCTTTGCACCTTTTTCAGTGTAACCAACAGATGCTATTTCAGGAGTACAATAAGTACAGCCAGGAATGTTATTGTAATCGATATGGTCTGGATGTCCGCCGCCGATAAATTCAGCTGCATTAATACCTTCTCTTGTTGCAACGTGCGCCAATGCTTGTCCTGGTGTACAATCTCCGATAGCAAAAATTCCTGCTACGTTTGTTTGTTGATCAGCGTTAACAACGATCTTGCCTTTTTCTGTTTTAATGCCTAAAGCTTCTAACCCAATATTTTCAATATTCGCGACAACACCTACTGCGCTTAAAACGATATCTGCTTCTAAAGTGATATCACCAGTTGGCGTTTTGATCTTTGCTTTAACACCTGCGCCGCTTGTATCAACACTTAAAACTTCGCTATTGGTTAAAATTTCAATGCCTTGTTTCTTGTATTGTTTTTCTAATTCTTTGCTGATGTCTTCATCTTCAACCGGAACGATACGTGGTAAAAATTCAACCACAGTAACTTTACAACCCATGCTATTATAGAAATAAGCGAATTCAATTCCTATTGCTCCACTTCCCACAACGATCATTGATTTAGGTTGTGTTGGCAATACCATTGCTTCACGATAGCCTACGATCTTTTTACCATCAATAGGAATAGCAGGCAATTGACGTGCACGGCCACCTGTTGCGATAATGATATTTTTAGCTTCCAATACTTGTTTAGTATTATCTGCAGCTGTTACTTCTAATTTACCCGGAGCCAAAAATTTACCATAGCCCATGATCACATCGATCTTGTTCTTTTTCATCAGATACTGAACACCTTTGCTCATTTTATCTGCAACACCACGGCTGCGGCTGATAACCCCTGAAAAGTTTTGTGTAGGGTTTGTTACATTGATACCATAATCGGCAGCATGCTTAGCATATTCATACACCTGTGCGCTCTTCAATAATGCTTTAGTTGGGATACAGCCCCAGTTAAGACAAATACCACCAAGTAGTTCTTTTTCAACAATAGCTACTTTTTTACCTAATTGACTAGCTCTGATAGCAGCTGGATAACCACCGGGACCACTACCTAACACAATTACATCGTATGCCATAATATTTATAATTTGTATGTTTTATTTTTGTGTGGCAAAGTTACTTGAAACACGCTAAATATCAAAACTGTACTAATAATCATTTTGAGCGCTTTTAATTCAACCATTTGCTAAAAAATGTATCTTGTTTCAAATTTGATTATGAGGATAACGAAAGCTTTTATCGGACTGATTTTACTGGGTTTTGTAAGCCAGGTAGAGGCGCAGCAGACAATACCGAAATGGAAGATCGAAGATGTTACAAATTTTTACAATAAGGTTGCTGATAGCGTGTACGTAATTAACTTTTGGGGCACATTTTGTAAACCTTGTCTTGAGGAAATACCTTATCTGGAAAGCATCTCCACCAAATATAAAAATCAAAAGGTAAAATTGCTTTTAGTGAGCCTCGATCTGCCTGCTGATTATACCCTGCTCTCTTCCTTTATTGCCAAAAATAATATTTATGTGGATGTTGTTTGGTTAGATGAAGACAACCTCGATCATTATTGTCCGCCAATTGATAAAAAATGGATGGGTGATATACCGGCAACGCTATTT